>ENA-UZXC01003418-UZXC01003418.1-metagenome-genome-assembly--contig:-Day-2-25m-contig-3418_pt1 | contig 18752 bp, 13 predicted proteins | sample MGYA00260340_ERZ794900 | MGnify/ENA metagenome assembly ERZ794900 | reverse complement strand
GCTTTAAAACATGAATGTGGAATTGCACTAGTTCGACTTCTTAAACCTCTGGAATATTATAAAGAAAAATATGGAACTGCATTTTATGGGATCAATAAAATGTACTTAATGATGGAAAAACAGCACAATCGGGGCCAGGATGGCGCAGGTTTTGCAAGTATAAAATTAAATGTAGATCCAGGGGAGCGTTATATAAGCAGAGTCAGGTCAAATGCCGCACAACCAATACAAGATATTTTTTCTAAGATTAATAATCGAATCAATTCAGAATTAACAGATCGTCCTGAATTAATAAAAAATGTTTCTGCTCAAAAAACACATATTCCTTATCTAGGAGAGTTGATGCTGGGTCATGTTAGATATGGAACTTTTGGCGGTAACAGTGTTGAAAATGTACATCCATTTTTAAGGCAAAACAATTGGATGCATCGAAACTTAATTATTGCTGGAAATTTTAATATGACCAACACTACCCAATTGTTTAACGACCTTATTGAATTAGGAATGCACCCTAAAGAAAAAGCAGACACCATAACAGTTATGGAAAAAATAGGGCACTTTCTAGATGATGCCGTAAGGAAACTTTACAAGAAAGCCAAGGCCAAAGGATTAAGCAAAATTGAAGCTTCTCAGTACATTATAGAAAAATTAAACTTAGCTAAAATATTACGAAAATCTTCTAATAGTTGGGACGGCGGGTATGTAATGGCCGGATTGCTAGGACATGGCGATTCTTTTGTTTTCAGAGATCCTGCGGGTATTAGGCCGGCATTTTACTATAAAGATGATGAGGTCGTTGTTGTGGCTTCAGAAAGACCCGCAATTCAAACGGTTTTTAATGTGCCATTTGAAGAAGTAAACGAATTAGATCCAGGGCATGCACTTCTTTTAAAAAAAGATGGCTACATGTCTATTTCAAAAATAGTTGAACCTTTAGAAAAAAAGTCTTGTTCTTTTGAGCGGATATATTTTTCTAGGGGGAGTGATGCTGAAATTTATCAAGAAAGGAAAGAATTAGGAAAATTACTAATGCCAAAAGTTTTAAAAGAAATTCAACACGATACTGAAAACACGGTTTTTTCCTTTATTCCGAATACAGCTGAGACTTCCTTTTACGGAATGCTTGAAGCCGCACAAGATGAACTGAACAAACAAAAAAATGATGCGATCCTTAGAGAAGAAAATGGGTTAACCGATGAAAAACTTAAAGAGATTTTGTCTCGTAAAATACGAACTGAAAAAATAGCAATTAAAGATGTAAAGCTAAGGACTTTTATTACTGAGGATAGTAGTCGGGACGATTTGGTAGCTCATGTTTATGATGTCACTTATGGCGTGGTAAAAGCGGACGATAATTTAGTTATTATAGACGACAGTATTGTTAGGGGCACCACCTTAAAAAAAAGCATCTTAAAAATGTTAGATCGTCTCTCTCCAAAAAAAATAGTGGTTGTGTCTTCTGCACCTCAAATCCGCTATCCTGATTGTTATGGCATCGATATGGCGCGCCTTGAAGCTTTGATAGCTTTTCAGGCAGCTTTAGAGCTTCACAAAGACAGGGGAACTGAAGCTATTGTAGATAAAATCTATTTAAAATGTAAGGCACAAGAAGGAGCTCCAGACGTAGAACAGATAAATCACGTCAAAGATTTATATGCTCCTTTCTTAGACGAGGAAATATCCGACAAAATTTCTAAAATTATATGTGAAAACACCATAAAAACTAGGGTTAAAGTTATTTTTCAATCTGTTGACGATTTACACAAGGCTTGTCCAAAAAATTTAGGAGACTGGTATTTTACCGGAGACTATCCAACACCGGGGGGGAATCGTGTCGTAAATAAAGCCTTCATTAATTTCATTGAAAAGAATCCTGAAAGAGCTTATTAAATAAGTGATATTTTTTATAAAATTTTAAGCACACGATACATCACAGGATAGATTAAATATAAGAACAATTTATTTATTGTGATAATCCAATAAAAATTTTTCATTGAAATAAGGGTAATTTAATTCCTCAATTAGTTTTAAATACTCATTCCGATGAAATTGTTTAACATTTTTATTTCTAGCTTGGTGATAATAAAAAATTTGAAATAATAATGCTGTAAAATCTTCATAGGAATAACGAAAAAAATCAATATTAATTAACTTTAAATATTTTTTTAATTCAGCCTTATTATTGATAGATTGATAGTAAAATAAGCACATTAAATAATACATGTTTAAGTGTTCTTTTTGATAGGTAAAAGTAGAAATTCTATTGGTCTCTACAATTTTTATGAGATCTGCCATCAGGTTAATATTTTTTGAATAGATAGCAGTTATAAAAAGCTCATATAAATAGTCAATATAAATTTGTTGTTTTTTGGAATGAAATTTTATGTAGTTAGTTAAATTAACTTCCGTTTTTTGACCAGGGGAATTTAAATAACTTAAAGATAATAAACGGCTACATAAAATAGGATGTAATTCCTTACTGTATGCTTGCTCGTCAAAAGTATATTGAATTTTTTTTTGATTTAGAAAATTTTTTAACTGAAGAATAGCGCTGCTAAAAATAGTCATGTCTTCACTTACTCTGTTTTTTAAGACAATCTTCGCCCATTTTCCGTAATATCCATTGAGATTTGAGTAATCCACAAAACTAGAGTAAACAGCGATTGCAAAATTATAGTTTTTTAATAAAATATAGTTCTTGTCCATCGTGGTTTTTCTTAAGAGTAAACCAGTAGAATTGCCAATTAATAAAATATCGCTATAAGAAAAAGTGTTAAACTCCATTTCTTTTTGGTTAAATATATCGTTTAGGATATCATACTTTTTATTGTAAATCAATTCTCGAATTAATATGATTATGAAACTCACAAAGTCTTCAGGGGTTTGCTTTATTTTTTTTACCAAGGAAACGATTTCTTCTTTATCTTCGTTGTATAAGGTTTTATAAATGTTGTTAGATAGGTTTTTTCTTCCCCTAAATGAATAGGTTTGCGTGAAATGCACATAATTTTTAAACCCAATAAATTTCGATAAAATATCTAACGTTTTTTTATTTGGCTTTACTTTACTGGAAACACCAAAAAATCTTCGAATGGTATTGTAGCTTATTTCATAGTCTATTGTTTCTTGCACAGCATGTGCCAATAACTCAGCATCACCACGATTTTCAATATTCTGCCCTAACTTAAGTTCAAGTTCTTTTTTTAATAAATCTATCAATTATTCTTAGCGTGTATCAATTATGTATCAATAATACCATTTTTTTTTTATAATTTTGAGATAGACTATAGTTTAATTCATTTTTTAGATGTTATTAACAACTAGTTATCAGTAAAATTTTAGATAGATTTCGGTAACAACTAACTAATCAAATTAAATCTAATAATTTTAATTTCCTGAAGAATTTCAGTTTTTTAAAAGAAAAAAACCTACAAAATATGTTTTGTAGGTTTTTCTATTTTAAACGCTTTGTCGTATAAATAGGTATTTAATCTAAAACAAAAAAAAACAATAGGCAATCAAAAAAAAAAAACTATATTTGATTGTACCATAACATAAGTAGGTTAAGTTCATGGTAGATTTGGGGCAAAAAAAGGTGAACAAAAGTTTACCTTTTTTTATGCACCAATTTTTTTAGAATCTAAATGGAAGCGCTTATTTGTTTATTAAATATCTTCTCGAGACCTCGCCCCAGTTGATAACATTAAAAAAAGCGTTCACATAATCTGGCCTTTTATTTTGATAATTTAAATAATAGGCGTGCTCCCATACGTCCAATCCTAGAATAGGAGTTCCATTACATCCAACGTCAGGCATTAAAGGATTGTCTTGATTTGGCGTCGAACAAACTTCAAGTTTTCCACCTTGATGAACACATAGCCAGGCCCAGCCAGAGCCAAATCGTGTTTTAGCAGCAGTAGAAAATGCAATTTTAAACTTTTCAAAATCTCCAAAAGACTCATTAATTGCACTTGCTAATTCTCCAGTTGGTAATCCTCCTCCGTCTGGCGACATAACCTCCCAAAAAAGACTGTGGTTATAAAATCCGCCACCATTATTTCTGACTGCGCTATTATTCATATCCATAGTTACTAGGATATCCTCTATTGATTTCCCTTCTAACTCGGTTCCTTCAATAGCACCATTTAAGTTGTTGGTATATCCTTGGTGATGTTTTCCATGATGGATCTCCATAGTTTTTGAATCAATATTAGGTTCCAATGCATTGTGCGCATAAGATAATTTAGGTAAGGTAAATGACATGATATTTATTTTTAAGATTTTTAATTACGCTCAAAAATATATAATTAAAAGCGGAATCCATAAAATTGAAATAATTTGATTCTTATAACACTATAAGTTATTCTAATCTTACGACTAAAAAAACAGGATTTTAATTATATTAGCATAAAGCAAACCGTTGACAAAATCATCATCATTTTCTATTTATAGCGCAGCTGCAGGAAGCGGAAAGACTTTTACTCTCGTTAAGGAATACTTGAAAATTATTCTAAAGGCACCAAAAGAAGAATATTACAAACATCTCTTAGCAATCACTTTTACCAATAAAGCCGTAAAAGAAATGAAGGAGAGGATTGTTTTTAATCTTATTTCTTTTTCAGCCCCTTCAATTTTGAAGGACCCTTCAATAATGATTCTTCAGATTGCAAAAGAAACAGAATTAAGCATGGCGTTAATTCAAAAAAAATCAAAAAAAATTTTAAAACACTTATTAAATAATTATTCAAGTTTTAATGTCGAAACAATTGATAGTTTTAATCATCGTTTGATAAGAACATTTGCTAGAGACTTAAAGTTATCTGGAAATTTTGAGGTTAGTTTAGACGTTGAAAAATTATTAAATCAGGCGGTTGATTTATTAATTTCAAAAGCTGGAGAAAACAATGAAGTAACAAAAACGATTATAAAATTTGCTCTCGAAAAATTAGATGAAGATAAATCTTGGGATATATCAAAAGAAGTAGCAGAAGTGGCAAAATTAATTTTTAACGAAAATTCTTTAACGCATCTTGACGCGTTAAAATCGAATAATTTAAATGATTTCCAAAATTTCCAAAATATATTACGTAGCAAAAAAGACCTATTAGAAAAAAATATTTCTAAAAAGTCTTCTCTTGTATTAGATCAGATTTTTTCTGCCGAACTAAAACCAGAAGATTTTTTAAGAAAAACACTACCAAACCATTTTGATAAACTAAAAAACGGAAATTACAACGCATACGGAAATAAGCTACTAGAAAATTTACAAAATGGAACGGCTCTTTATAAAGCAAAAGCATCTGCGAAAGTGACTTCAACAATTGATGCTTTAACTCCCTTTTTACTAGAAAGTTACCTACAAGTAAAGGCTTTGGTCTTTCAACATCACTTAATAGTAGAAATATTAAAAAAACTAATCCCGTTATCCGTAGTCAACCTCGTAAATAAAGAAATCGAATTTTTAAAAGAAGATCAAAATATATTGCCGATTTCAGACTTTAATCAATTGATAAACTCAGAAATTAAAAACCAACCTGCTCCTTTTATATATGAGAGGCTGGGAGAATATTATCGCCATTTTTTTATAGATGAATTTCAAGACACTTCACTATTACAATGGAATAATTTGGTTCCCTTGATAGAAAACGCCATTTCGCAACAATATCAAAATGGCCAACAAGGTACTTTAATGTTGGTTGGCGATGTTAAACAATCAATTTATCGTTGGAGAGGAGGACTACCAGAGCAGTTTATGGATCTTATAAACGATGGGAATCCATTTTATTTAGATAAAGAAATAATTAATCTACCAACAAATTTCCGATCCAAAAAAGAAATTGTAGAATTTAATAATGAATTTTTTACTTATGTTTCAAAAAATATGGGGAGTTTGTTTCATCAACAAATTTATAAAAATGGGAGCCAACAAAAGAGTCAACAAAATGAAGGAGGGTATCTCAAAATTGAGTTTTTGGATTTTAACGATAAACAAGAAGCAAGTCTTAAGTATTCAAAAAGAGTATTCGAGACGGTTACCGAACTCAAAAAAGAAGGTTATCAAGAAAAGGATATTTGTGTTCTTACTAGAAAAAAAGCAGACGGAATTATCATCAGCAATTATCTTCAAGAAAATAATATCAATGTTGTTTCTTCAGAAACGCTGTTGCTAAAAAAATCTTCAGGCGTACGTTTTTTAGTAAATGGCATTTATTTAAGCTTGTTCCAGCATCATGAAGAAATCAAAATTAAGTTTTTAGAATTTTTACACGAGCGCTCTTCATCTATTATGAGCAAACATTGCTATTTTAACTCTTTGATGAACCATGCAAATTTTATTCAATACTTGAACGTGGAGTATAACTTTTCTTTTGACGAAATAAAATTAAAGCCATTATATGACAGCCTCGAATACATCATAAAAAAGTTTGATTTAGATAAAAATGCAGATGCTTATTTGCTTAATTTTATGGATATGGCTTTTGATTTTAGCTTAAAACCCGGCTCCAATAAATTATCCTTTTTAGAGGAATGGGAACTAAAAAAAGAAAAAGCAAGTATTGCAATTAGTGAACAGGTAAACGGGGTACAATTGATGACTATTCATAAATCAAAGGGGCTTGAATTTCCGGTAGTCATTTTTCCCTACGCAGATTTAGATATCTACAAATTACAGGAGAATATAACTTGGTTTCCGTTAAACGAGAAAGAGTTTGGATTTAAAGAATCATTAATTAATTGCGGGATCAACAAAATTGAAGAATTTGGTATAGAGGGAAAAAAAATTGCACAAAAACAACGAGAAATATTAGAGCTTGATAATATTAATTTACTTTATGTAACGTTAACTAGAGCAAAATCTCAATTGTATATTTTTTCTGGGAAGCCAACCCCAATAAATGATAATTTATTAAAGACCTATAACCAGTATTTTTGCGAATTTTTAAAAGAAAAAAAGATTTGGGAAAACGATAAATTTATTTATGAATTTGGCCAAAAACAAGCCAGTCGAATCAATGACTCTCAATTGTTTCAAAACACTATTTCTCCGAAATATCACTCAACTTTAATTAAGGATCTCGATTTGAGTATTTTGTCAAGAGACGCAACATTGTGGGCAACTGATACTCAAAAGGCCCTAGACACCGGAACATTGGTTCACGAATTTATGCAAAAAATAGTACGCGAGGAAGACCTAATGTTTGTGATCAATGAGATTAAAGAAAACGCAACATTATCAAATGAAAATAAAGAAGAAATAAGTATTATACTTTCTGAAATCGTGAATCATCCTGAGTTGAATCAATTTTTTTGCTCCTCAGAAAAGGTGGAAGTAGAGAAAAAAATAATAACATCTCAAGGGAAAGTGTTAATTCCAGATCGATTAAATATTAATAAAGCCGGAGAAATAATAATAATCGATTACAAAACAGGGAGATATCACAAAAAACATGAAAATCAAATAAATAGCTACGGGTTAGCATTACTAGAAATGGGATATAAAATTTCAGAAAAATTATTAATCTATTGTTCCTTGGAAGAAATTGAGATAAAAAATGTTTAATTTTGGAGCCTTAAAATAAATAGCTATGTACGGCAGTATAAAAGAACATTTTTCCAAAGAAATACAAGAAATAAAAGACAACGGTCTTTTTAAAAAAGAAAGAATTATTACCTCATCACAAGGTGCGGTTATTGAGATCTCTTCTGGAGAAAAAGTGATAAATTTTTGTTCAAATAATTATTTGGGTTTATCTGACAATCCTGAAGTAATTCAGGCAGCAAAAGATACTATGGATACTCACGGTTTTGGGATGTCATCAGTTCGTTTTATTTGTGGAACTCAAGATATACATAAACAATTAGAGCAAAAAATAGCTGATTTTTATCAAACGGAAGACACGATTCTTTATGCAGCTGCTTTTGACGCAAATGGCGGAGTTTTTGAGCCTTTACTTACCAAAGAAGATGCCATTATCTCAGACTCTTTAAATCATGCATCAATTATTGATGGCGTTAGACTTTGCAAAGCGGCAAGATATCGCTACAACAATAGTGATATGGATGATTTAGAGCGGCAATTAATGGCTGCAAACAAAAGCGGTGTAAGATTTAAATTAATTGTTACTGATGGGGTATTTTCAATGGATGGTATCGTTGCTCCGTTAGATCAAATTTGTGATTTAGCAGACAAGTATGACGCAATGGTTATGATTGACGAGTGTCATGCTACTGGATTTATCGGAAAAACAGGTCGTGGTACTTTAGAAAAAAAGAAAGTTCTTGAAAGAATAGATATTATTACTGGAACGTTAGGAAAAGCGCTTGGAGGCGCTATGGGAGGGTATACTACCGGGAAAAAGGAAATTATTGAATTGTTAAGACAACGGTCTAGGCCATATTTATTCTCTAACTCTTTAGCACCTGCTTTAGTTGGAGCGGCTATTAAAGTCTTTGATTTGATTTCAAACGATACAAAATGGAGAGATCAACTAGAGCGAAATACAATCTATTTTAAAGAAGGAATGAAAAACGCTGGTTTTGACATTGTTGAAGGTGATTCAGCAATTGTACCTGTCATGCTTTACGACGCAAAGCTATCACAAAAAATGGCAAACTTACTTTTAGAGGAGGGGATTTACGTTATTGGATTTTTCTATCCGGTGGTTCCAAAGGGTAAAGCAAGGATTAGAGTGCAACTGTCCGCTTCACACAATCAAGAACATTTAGACAAAGCGATTCAAGCATTTGTTAAAATTGGAAAAAAACTAGATGTAATTTAAGGCCAGAAAGAGTCTTTTTGGCAATAAAAACAAGCATTTTCTGAAAAATTTTGCGAATTTATTTTTGTTAATAAATTTTAACAACTTACTTTTGCGTTTAATAACACTTAAAAAATTTAAACACTCGAATATGAAACATCTAAACATTTTTCTAGTAGCAGCACTCTTTATTATGGGAGTTGGTGTATCTAATGCACAGGATAAGAACAATCCTTGGTCAATTGAAGTTGGTGTAAATGCAGTTGATTTTTTCCCAATTGAAACAACTGACGACGGAAGATTTCCAGCAACTACCAAAGGCGGTATGTTTACCGAATATTTTAACGCAAACGACCACTGGAACTTAATCCCTACTCTTTCTGAAATAAAAATTGGAAAATACCTAGACAATGGATTTACGTTTGCTGTAGCAGGTACCTTCAACAAGATCTCTAGAATAGGTGATGAAAGCGCAAATGATTTATCATATATCGGAGCAGATGGAGAAATCAAGTACAGTTTTAGAGAATTATTAAATGACGGCTGGTTTGCACCTTACATTGGTGTAGGTGGTGGTTATACATGGGTAGACAACATTGGTTTTGGAACTGCTAACGGACTTTTAGGAGTTGATATTTGGGTAGCTGAAAACTTGGCTTTGTCTGCACAATCAACGTACAAGCATTCGTTTGAAGAAAACTACGGAGCTACTCATTTCCAACACACTCTTGGTGTAAAATTTAAATTTGGAGGAAAAGATACTGACGACGATGGAGTTTACGATTACGAGGATGAATGTCCAGAAACACCAGGTTTGCCTGAATTTAACGGATGTCCAGATAGTGACGGTGATGGAATAGAAGATAGAGAAGACGAATGTCCAAACACTCCGGGATTACCTGAGTTTAACGGATGCCCAGATACAGATGGTGATGGTATACCAGATCACTTAGACGCATGTCCAAATACACCTGGATTGGCTGAGTATAACGGATGTCCAGATACAGATGGAGATGGAGTCTCAGACAATGAGGATGAATGTCCTACAGTTGCCGGTCCTAAAGAAAATAATGGATGTCCTTGGCCTGATACAGATGGTGATACGGTTCCTGATCATTTAGACGAATGTCCAGATGTTGTAGGTACTGTTGCAAACAATGGTTGTCCAGAAGTAACGGAGGCTATAAGAAAAGCGTTAAGCTCTTATGCTAAGACTATTTTATTTGATACGGGTAAATCATCTATAAAAACACAATCTGCAGGCGTATTAAATGATATTATTGGTATCATGGAAGAATATCCAAATGCTAGGTTTTCAGTAGATGGTCATACTGATAATACAGGTAGCGCTAGTTTTAATTTAACACTTTCAAAAAGTAGAGCTAGTTCTGTTGTAAATTATCTTACTGAAAATGGAATTGACGCTGATAGATTAGATCATAACGGGTACGGTCAAGAAAACCCACTAGATACTAACAAAACCAGTGAAGGTAGAGCTAACAACAGAAGAGTTGAAATTAGCCATATCAAATAATATTTAACCAATATAATTTTATAAAAACGTCCCGATTTATCGGGACGTTTTTTATTTTTATACAATGATTACATTCCTAGAGGAGACCCTTGCAAAAATAAAAGAAGAAACTTCAGCTCTTTCAGAACTAGTAATTATCCTTCCGAGCAAAAGAGCTTGTGGATTTTTGTTAAATCATTTAAAATCTTCTGCAGACAAAACATTTTTTTCCCCAAAAATAAGTAGTATTGAAGAGTTTATTCAAGAGATCTCTAATTTAAAGATTATTGATCCTACAGAACTTTTGTTTGAGAGTTATAAAGTCTATCTTAAAGTTATTTCAAATCAAGAAAAAGACAGTTTTGAGGTCTATTCATCGTGGGCGACAACTCTCCTTAATGACTTTAATGAAATAGATAGGCACTTAATTTCAACCAATTCCTTTTTTAATTATTTAAGTACAATAAAAAACATCAATCATTGGGGTGTGCAAAATGAACAAACTCAATTAGTTAAAAATTATTTAAAATTTTGGAACAGTTTACCCTCCTTTTATGATTTACTCAGAACGGAATTAATTCATAGAAATCAAGGCTACCAGGGACTTATTTATCGCGAGGCTGCTGAAAATATTGAATATTATAAATCTAATTCATCCAATAAAACACATGTTTTTATCGGGTTTAATGCACTTAATACTTCCGAGCAAACAATCATCCAAGAATTACTTGAAGTTGATCAGACAAGAATTTATTGGGATATTGATCAGTTTTTTTACAATGATAAAATACATAATAGCTTTTATTTTATAAGAAAGTATATATCAACATGGAGTTTTTTTAAATCAAACCCGATAGCATATATCTCCGACAATTATAGTTCGCATAAGAATATAGACATCATTGAAGCTCAAAAAAATATAAGTCAAGTAAAGTATATAGGCGATTTACTTTCCAAACTAAATATTTCGGAATTAAATCAAACCGCTGTAGTCCTTGCAGATGAAAATCTATTAATTCCTTTACTACATTCTATTCCAAAAAATGTAGAAAAAGTAAATATTACCATGGGAATTTCCTTAAAGCAATTCCCAATTACAGATTTTTTTATTTTATTAATTACGCTTCATAATTCTGCAACAGAACAATACCACTTTAAGGATGTTGTGACAATTTTAAACCATCCAATTACCTCTAAAATTTATCCTGACTCTTCTAGTATTATAGAAAGAATTACTGCTAATAATTTAACCTACTTATCAATTGATAAACTGTTAGCACTATCTAGCGATAAAGAGCACCTTCCTCTCAGATTACTTTTTTCTAGTTGGAATAATAATAGTGCCAAAGGACTCTCCGTTTGTCTTGAAATTATTAACTTCTTTAAAAACACCAATTCGCTCTCAATTGAGAGAGCTGCGCTTTATCAAGTATTTAATGTTTTCAAAAAAATAGAGGCTCTTAACAATAAATTCGAACATTTTACAAGTGTAAAAATATTTCAACAATTATTTTCAGAAATAATAAACACAACAACTATAGATTATCAGGGCGACGCTTATAACGGACTTCAAATTATGGGAGTTCTTGAGACCCGAGTTTTAGATTTTAAAAATATAATAGTTGCTTCTTTAAATGAAGGTGTTTTACCTTCAGGTAAATCAAACAACTCCTACATAACCAATGATTTAAAAAAAGAGTACCATCTCCCAACTTATACAGAAAAAGATGCGATCTATACGTATCATTTTTTTAGACTGTTACACAGGGCAAAAAATATAACGTTGCTCTATAATAATTTTTCAGATGGATTAAGTACTGGAGAAAAAAGTAGATTTATTTCTCAAATAGAATTTGACGAAAATCCAAGACATAGAATTAGAAAAAGCATTATCAGTCCTGTCATCTACGATCATAAGGAGGAATTAAGAAGCGTAGATAAAACAGATGATGTAATTCAAAAAATTAAACAAATTGCAAAAGAAGGCTTTTCGCCCTCGTCATTAACATCCTATATCAGAAACCCTATAGATTTTTATCTTCAAAGAGTATTGAAAATTAATCAAAATGAAACGGTAGAGGAAACAGTAGCAGCAAATACATTGGGAACAATAGTTCACGATACATTAGAGGTTTTCTATAAACCACTAGAAGGTAAAAAATTGAAGTTGGATGCTTTAGAGGCTATGAAAATTAAAATAGCTTCCGAAATTGAAAAACAATTTAAAAAAACCTACAGAGATGGAATCTATGATAAAGGTAAAAATTTAATCATTTTTGAAGTAGCCAAACAATTTATTTTAAACTTTATCAATTACGAAATCAATGACATTAAAAAGGGGAACGAAATTAGAATACTAAAAATTGAAAGTAAATTAGCATTTGATTTTCCTCCAAATGAGTTGGACTCCGTAATTAGGGTTAAAGGTAAAGTAGATCGAATGGATGAATACAATGGCACCCTCAGGATTATAGATTATAAAACAGGAGTTGTTGAGCCACGTGATTTAGAAATAAGTGATTGGGAAACCTTAACCTCAGACTATAAATATAGTAAGGCTCTTCAGGTTCTTGCATACGCTTTAATGGCCAATCAAACATTAAACTATGAATATATAGAGGCGGGGATAATTTCTTTTAAGAGGTTAAAAAAAGGGTTCATTAAATTTACGTATAGGGGAGCCCATAAACAAACAAATATTTCACAAGATGTTCTTGATAAATATACCCTTGAATTAAGAAAGTTAATTCTTGAGATTAGCAATAAAGTTATTCCATTCAATGAAAAAGAAGTGTAGTAGATGATAAAAAAAAATTTAGTTTTAAAGAGAAAGGATAATAAATCTATTGTGTATGACCTTTTTTATGAGGAGTCTAACACGCCAAAACCTGTAATTATTTTTTGTCACGGATATAAAGGCTATAAAGATTGGGGGGCTTGGGATCAAGTTGCAAAACGATTTTCAGACAAAGGTTTTTTTTTCATAAAATTTAATTTTTCTCATAACGGAGGTACTGTTGAAAATCCAATCGATTTTGATGATCTTGAGGCTTTTGCAAATAATAATTTTACTAAGGAGCTCGATGATTTAGAAGCGGTTATTAATTTAATTAAGACTAATAAAAGTTTCAATAATGAGCTTGATCCATCCAATATCTCTTTAGTAGCTCACAGCAGAGGTGCAGGAATTATTTTAATTAAAGCATCTGAGGATAAGCGAGTTAAGCGCGTTATTACCTGGGCTGGTGTTAGTGATTTTAAATCAAGATTTCAGATAGGGACAGATCATTTTAATGATTGGAAAGAAAAAGGAGTTACGTTTATAGAAAATTCACGAACAAAACAACGGATGCCTCATTATTTTCAGTTTTTCGAAAATTTTATGGACCATGAGGATCGATTTACGATAAAGTTAGCCGTTAAAAAGTTGAAAATTCCCATGTTAATAATTCAAGGCGCAGCCGACTCTACTGTACTTGAAAAGGAAGCCAGACTTTTACATCAATGGAACCCAAACAGTGAATTAAAAATTATTGACAATGCGGATCATTCTTTTGGCACAAAGCATCCCTGGAACGACAAAAATTTACCCACAGATTTGCAAAAAGTAGTTGAAAATACTATTGATTTTTTAAATGAATTAGCTTTGTGAGCGTCCCTTTAGTCTTACTTCTATTTTCTTTTTGATAACAGTAAGCCGCTTCATTAAATCCATCAGTTCAGGATCTTTATTTTCTTTGTAGATTTCATTAATACCTAATATAAGTGCTTTCACCTCTCTAGAAGCAACTATCCTATCGCTTGTGGTTTGAAAAGAAAGTTTTCTTGTTTCAAACTCTAAGGCTTTATCTATAATTTCCATAAGGTATTATTTAGTATTATACCGTAAATATATTTATATAAATGAATTTACCAATAATTTATTAATAAAAATTTAGTGGAGTTTTAAAAAAATGAAAAATAAATTATTCGGACGTATTTAATAAATTTGAATAAAATATAGCCACGATATGATTCGATTAGCAAAAGAAACTGAATTACTTGAAATATTATCATTAACTAAAGCTTGTACAACACATATGATTGACCAGGGTATTTATCAATGGAATGACACCTATCCCTCAAGAGAAGCCTTTGTTAATGACATCAATAGGGGAGAGCTTTTTGTATTAAAATCTAACCATAAACTAATAGGGTGTATGGTATTAACAACTATTATGGATCAAGAATACATTCCTATCAATTGGATTACAAAAAATAATGATAACAGTTTATACTTGCACAGATTGGCTATACATCCCAAAAAACAAGGGAGAGGTTATGCTCAAAAAATGATGGATTTTGCCGAAAAATACGCTATCAATAATAATTATACCTCCATAAGATTAGACACCTTTAGTAAGAATTACAGAAACCAAAAGTTTTACGAAATTAGAGGCTATAAAAGACTGGGGACTATTTATTTTCCTAAACAAAGTAAATTTCCCTTTTATTGTTACGAATGGTTATGCAAAAAATAGATATTTCATTTAAAAGAATTCAGCAATTAGCATTACCTGCTATTATTGCAGGAATAGCTGAACCGGTGTTGTCTTCAACTGACGCTGCTGTTGTAGGAAATATTTCAGAATTTGGAACTGAATCACTTGCAGCTGTTGGAATTGTAGGATCTTTTCTCTCTACTATTATTTGGGTTTTAGCGCAAACAAGAAGTGCTATTTCAGCTATTATTTCTCAAAATTTAGGTGCAGGAAACCTAAAAAGTCTTAAATTTTTTCCTGCACAAGCAATACTATTTAACGTATTATTGAGTTTTATACTCTTATTTTCTACTTATTTTTTTATTGAGGAAATATTTATATTTCTAAAAGCGGATGGAAAAATATTAACGTACAGCAAAGACTATTACTATATTCGAATTTGGGGCTTTCCTTTAACCTTATTCACATTTGCTATTTTTGGTATCTTTAGAGGGCTTCAAAACACATTTTGGCCCATGATAATAGCATCTTTTGGAGCAATTATAAACATAGGTTTAGATTTTCTATTAGTATATGGGATTGATAATTTTATAAATCCAATGGGAGTAAAGGGGGCTGCTTGGGCAAGTTTAATCTCACAATTAATAATGGCAATTTTAGCATTATCTCTTTTACTATACAAAACAAACGTTTCCTTAAGATTAAAGCGAATATTACACCCAGAATTAAAACGACTAGTTACTATGAGTTTTAATTTATTTATACGATCCATAGCACTTAATATTGCTTTGTTATTAGCTGTACGCGAAGCAACATCTCTCGGGAAAGAGTATATAGCTGCCCATACGATAGCAATTAATTTATGGTTATTTTCTGCATTTTTTATAGATGGATATGGTGCTGCAGGGAATATTCTTGGTGGTAGATTACTGGGAGCTAAAATGTATCAAAATCTTTGGAAACTTACCAAACGCGTAAACAGTTACAATTTAATTGTTAGTTTGTTATTAGTCACTGTGGGAGTGCTATTTTACAATCATTTAGGGTTAATATTTACCAAAGACCACCTTGTTCTAACGACTTTTTCAAGTATTTTCTTTATTGTATTAATCTCCCAACCTTTTAATGCATTAGGATTTACCTTAGACGCTATTTTTAAAGGTTTAGGCGAAATGAAATACCTTCGAAACATATTAGTAGCTGCTACTTTTTTTGGATTCATACCGACACTTTTAATAGGAAATTATTTAGATTTAAAACTAAAAGGGATATGGATTGCACTGGTGGTTTGGATAGCTTTTAGGGCTATTGCTTTAATTTATAAATTCAAAGTAAAATATTATCCATTAGCAAAGAGTGAATAAGTTAATTATGAATAAATTCTTATCATTAAAATAGTATCTTTACTACTTTATTTTTAGGATCTATGAGTAGCACTATCAGAATTACCAAACAATTTTCTTTCGAAACAGGTCACGCGTTATACGGCTATGACGGAAAATGTAGGAATGTACATGGTCACAGTTATAAACTTTTTGTAACGGTGATAGGAAAACCTATTTCAGAAGCTAATCACGTTAAATTAGGAATGGTAATAGATTTTAGCGATTTAAAAAAAATAGTTAAAGATAAAATAGTGGATATTTTTGATCATGCCACCGTATTTAATAAAAACACCCCTCATGTTGAGTTAGCAAGAGAACTAGGGGATAGGGGCCATAATGTGTTGTTAGTAGATTATCAACCTACAAGTGAAATGATGATTATTGATTTTGCGCATGTTATCAAGGCTGAGTTGCCATCGCACATTCAACTTCATTCTCTGAAGCTACAAGAAACAGACAGTAGTTACGCAGAGTGGTTTGCATCTGATAATTCTTAATTACATTTGTTATATTTAACCCATGCAAATTCCAAAAGGAAAAAAAATATACTTTTCAAGTGATAATCATTTGGGAGCTCCAACTCTTGAGGCGAGTTTGCCACGTGAAAAAAAGTTCGTAAAGTGGTTAGACGAAATAAAAAATGATGCAGCAGCTATTTTTTTATTAGGAGACTTATTTGACTTTTGGTTTGAATATAAAACGGTAGTTCCAAAAGGATTTGTAAGGACTCTTGGAAAACTTGCAGAAATTTCTGACAGTGGGATTCCTATTTATTTTTTTGTTGGGAATCATGATCTTTGGATGAAGGATTATTTTGAAAATGAATTAAACATCAGAACATATCACGATATAAAAGAATTTTCTTTTAATGGGAAATCTTTTTTAATTGGTCACGGAGATGGAAAAGGGCCTTACGATAAAGGCTATAAAAGAATGAAAAAAATATTCGCATTTCCTTTTTCAAAATGGCTCTATCGTTGGTTGCATCCAGATATTGGCGTAAGATTAGCACAATATTTATCAGTAAAAAACAAATTGATATCTGGAGATGAAGACAAGAATTTTTTAGGCGATAATAAAGAATGGCTTGCGCTCTACGCTAAGAAAAAGTTAGAAACCAAGCATTTTGATTATTTTATATTTGGTCACAGGCATTTACCTCTGGAAATTAAAGTTGGCGATAACTCTACTTATTTCAATCTAGGCGATTGGATAAATCATTACACCTATGGGGTGTTTGACGGCACTGAATTTTGCTTAAAAACATATTAAATGTTAGAAAATCGAATGTATAACCTTTCTGAAATGCCGTGGATTCTTATCCCTGGCTTATAATTTTGCTCGTTATAAAATCATCTCTCTAGTGACTCTATCGGTTGCTAGTTATTAAATTCAACGTTTATTAAAATTCTAATTTATGAAAAACATTATCGTTTTAGGGGCCGGCATGGTAGGGAGCGCCATTGCAATTGACCTTTCAAAAAAACACAACGTAAGCCTTACCGATTTCAATCAAGATGCTTTGATGAAAGCGTATCAAAAATCTAGTAACCTTAAAACCTTTTTACTAGACGTTACTAAAAAATCGATCTTACAAAAAACTATTAAAGATTTTGACTTGGTAGTTTGTGCGGTTCCTGGATTTCTGGGATTTGAAACTCTAAAGTCAATAATTGAAGCAGAAAAGGATGTGGTAGACATCTCCTTTTTTTCAGAAAATTCATTAGAATTAGACGCCTTAGCAAAAGAAAAAAATATAACAGCTATTGTAGATTGCGGTGTTGCTCCGGGTATGGATAATATTATTTTAGGGTATTATAATGAAAAAATGAAGCTTACTGATTTTGAATGCCTAGTTGGAGGACTCCCCAAAGTAAAAAAGTGGCCTTTTTGTTATAAGGCACCCTTTTCTCCTATAGATGTTATCGAGGAGTATACGCGTCCAGCTCGATATATTGAGAATGGAGAAATGATTACAAGAGAAGCGCTTTCAGATTGTGAATTTGTAGAATTTCAAGGCGTTGGTACCTTAGAGTCTTTTAATTCAGATGGCTTACGATCTATCATGTTTACCATGCCTCATATTAAAAACATGAAAGAGAAAACTTTAAGGTATCCTGGACACGTAGAATATGTTCAGGTACTAAAGAAAAGTGGTTTTTTTGACACTGCCAAAATAGAAGTTAATGGCAATAAAGTGTCTCCTCTGGACGTGACTAGTAAAGTGTTATTTAATGAATGGAAGTTAGGCGATACCGAGGAAGAAATTACCGTAATGCGAATAACGCTAAAAGGCGAGAATTTAGCAGGAAAAACAGAAGAGATTGTCTATACATTACACGATCAATATTGTAAAGAAACAAATACTTCTTCAATGGCCCGAACTACAGGCTATACTGCTGCAGCTGCAGCCAATATACTATTAGAAAACAAGTTTTCAGAGAAAGGAGTATTTCCTCCAGAATTGGTTGGAAAACACGAAACATGTTTTTCTTATTTTCTAAATTATCTAGAACAAAGAAATATAGTTTATCAAAAAAAGTCTAAAATACTTGAATAGTTTTTTATCAAAAAACCTCAGTTCAAGTTATTTACTATTTATATTTGAGTAATG
>ENA-UZXC01001846-UZXC01001846.1-metagenome-genome-assembly--contig:-Day-2-25m-contig-1846_pt1 | contig 18858 bp, 19 predicted proteins | sample MGYA00260340_ERZ794900 | MGnify/ENA metagenome assembly ERZ794900 | reverse complement strand
CAATCCATCATCGGTGCGACGCTGAGGCGCGCCGATGATGATATAGCTTTTTTTGTTGCATATTTAGTCATTTATACGTCACGCTATACCGGCTCATCTTTACCCATTTACACCAATTTTTCCATCTCGTATGGATCAAAGTCATACATGCTATTACCGGAGTTATACGAAATGGTCACAATCCGAGAGCGCCCATTTTAAGATGGCAGCGCCAGTTTCACGGGTATCATCACTCGCACCGTCAACGGCGAGAGTTATCAGGAAACCAAGACTGATGCAAAACGGAAGCTCATGGCCCCAAGTTCGTCACTTCAGCAATGCAGGAATGGTTGAATAAGGTTGGCATCAAGCCGATCCGCATCTATCCTGGATAACCTTGGCAGAACGGCTACAACGAAAGGTTCAACGGTACACTTCGCCGGGAAATCTTGAATGGTTCGCGATAACGAAAGTCACATCGGTGATACCGACGCCGCAACAAGCTGATTCAACATCGCTGCCTCCCGACAGCTTAAGTTCAATTGCACGCAGAAGCTTCAATACATCTTTGTCCAAATGCCGTTTTCGTGCCATTCCATGTTACCCCTTCACGACCAAAACTATGGCACTTTTTTTGGGGTTACGACAGAAATATCACGGCCGTTTGTATTATATTTTTGCAGAAACGGGATCTAACTTGACTGGTCGAAATCAGCCCAAATATTGACTTCCCCATCGCAGATAATTCCACTGATAGTTCGGACAAGGAATTTTAGGCGTGCCAGAAGCAGCACTATGTTTCAACTTCTTTAAATTATCACAACCGAAAACAATTGGAGTCAATCTTATGGAATTTTTTAGAATGACATTCACCAAACAGACGAAACTTCCTACCAGTCTGAAACCACTAAAAAATTAGGGCCCACCCTAAACAGGCGGTGGGCCCAAAGCGTGCTTACTTGAGTGACGAGATGAAATCATCGACGTCGGTCAGGGACAAATACTCAACTTCTTCAGTCCCCTCGTCAGCAAACTTCCAGACGACAGCAGGGGCTGACACATCGCCATTGACGTCAAAGCGCACGTTGCCTGTAGCACCTTGGTACATCACCGATCCGCCTCCCGCGAGTACATCTCGCGCTGCGGAAAATCCAGCCGCATCTGCAGTTATGGGCGTGCCTGCCGGGTCTGTGACCCGTGAGACTTGTGCCGCGATTTGATCACCCGATGCGCCCTTGCCGGCGGCCTCCATCGCCAACAATGCGATCATGGTTGCATCATAGCTGTTGGCCAGACCAGGACCACTAGGTGCACCGCCGAACTTTTCCTTGTAGGCCGCAACAAAGCTATCCGCACTTTTCACGCGAGGGCTGGCAGTGTCCGTGCCCAAGGCGCTGCCCAGATACTGCATTCCAACGTTATTGCGGAATTCCTCCGACTTGAGTGAATTCGCCATGATCATGTTCTGAGTGCCCCCCAGTGAGAGCCATTCACGCACCGCTGCCGTACCCTCATTAGGGTAAAGGCCCAGATAGAGCGCGTCGGGGTTGCCCGCCATCGCCGCCGTCACTTCGGCACGGTAGGATGGTTGGCCATCGTTGATCGCTGTATTGGAGGTAACCGCGATGCCAAGCGCCGCAAAATCCTTGGCGATCAGGTTTTGCAGGTCCTGTCCCCAGTCGTCGTTCTTGTAGAGGATTGCCACGGATTTGAACCCGTTGTCCTTTGCCACCTTGGCCCCAACTGCCGCCTGCACACCAGTTGTCGCAAAAGTGCGAAAGAAAAGTCCGTTGGTCTTGCCGTCCTGCGCCAGTTTGGTGAAAGCCGTCGAGGATGAGCAGCACGACATTTGCATGACCTTGCCCGGCACAGTCACCGAGCTCAAGATGGGCATTGATACGCCAGAGGACACAGCTCCCAGCAGCACTTGAACTCCATCCAGATCAACCAGCGCCTTGGCCGCGTCAACGCCAACTTTGGGGTCAACTTGCGTGTCACGCAGCACCATCTCAATGTTACAACCTGAGACGCCACCAGCTTCGTTCACCTGATCGACGACAAATTGGGCGGTTTCAGCAATCGGGCGCCCCCAATCAACTGATGTGGGCAGAACTGCGCCAATCTTAATTGTGCAATCCTGTGCAGCGGCGCTGCTTGCGCCTAGCGCCAGCCCTGCAGTCAACCCAAGTGTGGAGGCGATTAGCCTGATGTCTGTTTTCATGTGTCTTCTCCCTTTGAAATTGATTTCAGGCCTTCCTTTAACCTGATTGTGAAACGACTAGCCGTTCGGGCAGCAGGCCTTGTGGCCGCCAAAGTAGCATGCCGACGATGACGAGACCAATTAGGATGTATTGAAAGGACCCGGTATAAAGTTGTGCCTCAACCGGTGCAAAGCGTGACAACGCCCAACCGCTGGCTGTCCATGCCGCCCAGATCAGGAATGCGCCCAGCACCGCCCCGCGATTGTTGCCCGCCCCGCCAACGATCAGCATAGCCCAGATTTGGAAGGTGAGTGTGGGCAACACGTCTTGCGGCGAAACGAAGGCATAGAACGTCGCATAGAGCCCGCCCGCAAGTCCCATGATAACAGACCCCGTCACAAAAGCCGCCAAGCGAATATGCGCAGGGCTTTTGCCGAGAGAACGTGCAGCGGTTTCGTCCTCTCGGATGGCGCGCAACTGGCGGCCAAAGGGGGAGGCAACAAGAGTTTGAAGGAACAGATAGGTCAGGATCAGCAGAATCAGCACACAAAGCAGGAACAGGATATTGTAGGCAAACCCATCACCCAACGCGCTACGCAAGGGCCGTTCAAACCCACGTATGCCTTGGGCGCCGCCCCCCAGCCATTGGGCATTGCGCATCAAGTTTTCAAAGGCAACGGCCACGCCGAAGGTCGAAATCGCAAGGTAGTCATGGCGGAGTCGCAACGTCAGGATGCCCACGACCCAAGCCATCAGCGCTGCCGTTGCCATGCCCCCCAACAGGGCCAGTGGGTAGATCAACCCATAGCCGCCCAACTGCCCATCCTGCGGTGGGCCACCAAGGATTAGCGTGCCGTAAGCCCCCGCTCCAAAGAATGCCACCACACCGCCGTTGAACAACCCCGTGTTGCCCCATTGCAGGTTTAACCCTAGCACAGCAATCGCTAGGATCGACGCAACAGTGGTAAAGAAAACCAGATAGGAAATCACGCCAATCATGCGCGCTCCTCCCCGAACAATCCGTTGGGTCGCATAAGCAGTACCAGCAAGATCAGGAGGAATGGCACCGAAGGGCTATAGCCTGAGGGCAAGATCATCACCGCGAGATTAGCCGCAATCCCGACAACAAAACCGCCTAGCAACGCGCCATAAATCGACCCGATGCCACCAACGATCGTTGCGGCAAAGATCGGCAAAACCAAATCGCGCCCAATCACGGGGTTTATCTGATTGTTCAGCCCATAAAAGACACCGGCGAGTGCCGCCAATGTACCCCCCAGCACCCAGACGATAATGATCATACGTTGCAGGTTGATGCCGTTCACCTGCGCCAGCGAGGGGTTTTCCGCCACAGCCCGCAGCGCATAGCCAAAAGTGGTGCGCGACAGGATCAAATGCAGGATCAGGATGATCATTAAGGTGATCGCCAGCGTTGCCAGTTGGTCCGGTTTGACGAGGATCAGCGGATCACGGCTAAGCACTGTGGCAAAGACGATATCCTGAGAATAAAGCTTTGTTTGCAGACCAAAGATCAAGCCAATCGCGTTGCGAATGATCAGCGCCAGACCAAAAGAAGCAAAGACCATTGAAAGTTCCTCGCCCTTTTCGCGCACGCGGCGAAAGATCAGCTTGTCAAACAGCACAGCACTTGCGCCTGTAATCCCGATAGCCGCCACCATCGCCAGCACCAACGCGCAGGTCATCGACAAGGGCACGATTTGCGTGGCCATGACTGGCAGCAGGTTCTTGAACAGTTGGTCAAAGACCAGCGCTGAGTACGCCCCAATTGATAGAAGCTCTGCATGGCTGAAATTGGCAAAGCGCAGCATGTGCATCACCATGGTCAGGCCAGTCGCACCCAATGACAGGATCGCGCCGACCAATATGCCATCAAGCAGGTGCTGGATCATGCCCCTGCCCTCATCCGTTTGCCGCCCAGGTAGATATCGACAATAACCTTGTCGCCCAATAGGTCGGCTGCTTTGCCGTCCACCTGATTGCGCCCTTCTGCAAGGATGTAGCAATGATCGGCAAACCCGAGCGCTTGATTGACGTTTTGCTCTACCAGCAAAATGGTGGTCCCGTTTGCCGTCAGTCCCTGCGCCATTTCCAAGACCTCCGCCGCCGCCTTAGGGGCCAAGCCGGCCGAGGGTTCATCCATCAGGATCAGCGTTGGCCGCATCGCCAGCGCCATCGCCACAGCAAGGAATTGCCGCTGCCCTCCGGACAATGCGCTCGCCTTTTCACGCAGCTTTTCCGCCAGCACCGGAAATTGCTCCAACAGCTCCGCACGTCGTGTCGGCGCATCCCGATTGTTCCGGCGCAGTGCCAGATCAAGATTCTGCCCGATTGTCAGATTGCGAAAGATGTTGTCCGACTGAGGTACATAAGCGATGCCATGGGACGCCATTTGATCAGGGCGGATGTTGGTGATGTCCTGTCCCGATTGTTTGATCTGCCCCTGCGCAACCGGAACGACCCCTGCAACCGCTTTGATCAGCGTGGATTTGCCCGCCCCGTTTGGGCCAATGATCACAGTCACTGACCCTCGCTGCGCACGAATAGATACGTCCCGCAATATCGGCAAATCAGGAACATATCCTGCCGTCACATCGTAAACCGCCAGTGCAGTCTCAGGCATCAGCGGTGCCTCCCAGATAGGCGTCGCGCAAAACCGAGCTTTGCTGAGCCGCGCTGGCTGACCCTTCAAACACCACACGCCCCTCGGTCAATGCAATGATTGGATCGCAGTGGCGCATGATGAAATCCATGTCATGCTCAATGATAATAAAGGTTTTGCCCTGTGCGTTCAGCGCCTCGATCTTTTCAATCAACGTTCCCGTCAAAGTGGGGTTCACCCCTGCGGCAGGTTCGTCAAGCAAGATCATTTTAGGATCACCCATCAACACCCGCGCCAGTTCCAACAGCTTCATCTGCCCGCCAGATATCTTACCTGCGGGGTGATCCGCCAACGGCGCCAGTGTCACAAAATCAAGGGTCTGCATCGCAAGATCGCGAATGTCTCGTTCCTGCCCCATGACCGCCTTGCGCGACAGGAACGGCCCCCAAAGCCTTTCGCCCACTTGTTTGACAGGGGCCAGCATCACGTTTTCCAAAACCGTCATCCGCGCAAAAGGACGTGGGATTTGAAAAGTGCGCCCCAAACCATTGTTGAACAATCGATCTGGGCTCCGTCCAGTAATATCCTCCCCATCCAGCGTGATAGTGCCGGATGTTGGCTTCTGATCACCTGTGATGGTGTTAAAGAATGTGGATTTGCCCGCGCCATTTGGGCCGATCAATCCGGTGATAGACCCGCGTCGAATGTTGATCGACACCTGATCAACAGCACGAAATGCTCCGAATTCACGGATTAATCCCTGCGTTGAGAGGATCACATCCGCCATTATCGGCCCAGAACCTGATCTTTTGGCCGGGTGTTGAGGTTATATTTCATAATCCGCCCATGGCGCGATGTGCGGTCTCCCTCCAGCCCGAACACGGCACCGTTTGGGCCAGTTGCCAGCGCTTGAATGGCGGCAATGGCGGCGTGATCCTCGACATCCAGCTTAACTGCAAAAACCTGCAACGTTTTGGGCAGATGGCTGGCATATCGGGCGCCGACGATCCCCGCAGAAACCTGTGGTTGATCCAACACCCAGCGCGTCGCGACAGAAGACAGCGAAACACCGTGTTTGTCGCCAACCTGTTGCAGCGTTTGGAGCAAAGTCTGAAACCATTCCCACGGGCCAAATTCATCAATGATCAATCGATATTTAACCAGACTTCGGTTCTCAAATTTAAACCCCGGATCAGGCGCGCCTAACCATTTTTCGGTGAGGAACCCGCCCGCCAACGTGCCGTAGCACAGGAACGATATATCCCGCGCCTGTGCCCAATCGGCCAATCCATGCGCGGGCCGCCGATCCAACACCGAATACTGCACCTGCGCAGTGGCAATGTCAAAACCTGCCTCCACAAAACGGCCAATCTCAGGACTGTCCCAATTGTTCACACCAAGATTGGCAATTTTACCTTTCTGCTGACAGGTCTTTAACGCCTCCATTCCCTTAACAGCGTTCCCCAACGACAAGTCCCACCAAAAAAACTGTACCAGATGCAATTGCTCAACCTGCAATCGCTTTAGTGAACGATCAATGATCGCCTCCACCTCTTCGGCGCGCAGATCCGCGAGGCGGGTAAGGTCTGGCACCAGTTTGGTATGCACCACCACCTGATTGGCAAAGGCAGCGCCCCGGCGCGCGCGGATGTCGGCGATGAACTCGCCAATCATCTCCTCCACGCCCGTGTAGATGTCCGCACAATCGAAGGTGGTGATACCAGCATCGACAAAGGCTTCCATGTCCGCAATTGCAGCGGAACGATCAACTGCGCCGTGATCTCCAGCCAATTGCCAACCGCCCTTGATCACACGCGAAATGCGGTGGCCAGGACGCAAAACTGTGGATTCAACGGTGCTCACGACGGTTCTTCCTTTTGCCAATAGGGGGTGCCACGGGCGTTGGGTAATCCAGTGGTTTCGGCATGGGTGAACCAACGTTTGTCCTCGCGCACAATGCGAAAACGCCCCCCGCAATGAGGGTCAGGACAGGCGATTTCCGCGTCCGATGTCATCCAGTCATTGTCATCCGTGGGCCGCTGTTTGGCCGGCAACAACGGCAGGATCGCGGCCAGCGTATACATCGGGAACTTCTGACCCTCAGCGAACACAAGGTTTTCGCCCTGAACCTGAAAATACTCGCCCTCGATATGCCGGCACATGGGTGTGCGCCCGTCCAGACGCGTTTCCACCCGTAGATCATACAGCCAAAACCCGGCTTCCTGCGTCATATGCGATGTCCTCAATTGCATTGCTGACTGTTATCTGTGATATTTTATCGTAGATATGATGTCTCTTTGTTGTCAACACGCGCTGCAGAACACAAAAAGTCCGCTGCGGTCTAGGGAGATGGGAAAATGACAGGCGCACGAATCGCTGCGATTGATCAGACCAACCTGCGTGACAGCGCCTACCTCGCGCTGCGAGATGCTTTTACGCGAGGTGAATTCGCGCCGGGTGAGGTGCTTTCCCTGCGCTCCTTGGCGGCTCAACTGGACACCTCCATGACACCTGTGCGCGAGGCCGTGCGCCGACTCGTTGCCGAAGGAGCGCTGATTGATACACGCAGCCGCACCTTGCTGGTGCCGCCCTTTGATGCCCGTCGCATGATGGATCTGAAATCGGCGCGTTTGGCGTTGGAAAGCCTTGTGTTGGATCAGGCAATGGCATGCATGGATGCAGAAGGCATTGCCGCGCTGAGGGCCATTCTGGACTGCCCTCGCACCTCGGATCAAATCGGGCCAGACCTGCTGCAAAACTACACCTTTCACTTCACCGTTTATCGCATGTCAGGGTCAGAGGTTCTGCTGCCCATTGTTGAGGCGCTTTGGCTGCAATACGGTGCCTATCTGAACCTGATCATCAATCATCAGGACGTGCAGGACATTGATGAGCACAAATACCACGAAGCCCTGATTGCCGCTTTACAGGCTAGGGATAAGCCTGCCGCTCAAGCCGCTCTGGCCGCCGATATTGAACAATCTTTTGGTGTGCTGGCAGATCAGGCCAACACCGCTTAGACGGAGAGTTGACCATGACCACCCGCCCTGACCGTTACGAGTTGGCACCTGGATTAAACATCAGCCGCACCCTGACCGGGTTGTGGCAAGTTGCTGACATTGAACGCAAAAGTGGTGATTTGGACCCCAGACAGGGTGCCGATAACCTGCAACGTTATGTGGACGCCGGATTTGATACCTTTGATATGGCGGATCACTATGGTTCGGCCGAGATCCTTGCTGGCAGGCTGCTAAAACGTACCCAACCCTCTGGCGCGCAACCGCTGGCTTTTACCAAATGGTGCCCAGCCCCCGGCCCGATGAGCGCGGATGTGGTGCGGGCGGGCTTGGAGGATCGTTTGAAGCGGCTCGATGTTGCATCTGTTGATCTGTTGCAGTTCCATTGGTGGGACTTTCAGCATCCTGCGTGGCTTGATGCATTGCACGAACTTAGCGCTTTGCGCAGTGCGGGTCTGATCAAAGAGATTGGCGTGACCAATTTTGACGCCGCCCACCTGCATCTGGCGCGCGCGGATGGCATTCCTGTGCTGACCAATCAGGTGTCGTTTTCCTTGGTGGATCGTCGCGCCGCCGGGCCGCTGGCGGACTTATGTGAAAAGACGCCGATGCGATTGTTGCCCTACGGCACGCTCTGTGGCGGGTTCCTGAGTGATAAATGGCTGGGTAGGGCAGAGCCTACCGACATCCTCGACTGGTCCAAGATGAAGTACAAACGCTTCATCGACACCGCCGGCGGATGGGATGTCTTTCAGGGCATCCTGAAAGCTACCGATCAGATTGCGCAAAAACATGGTGTCTCAATCCCCAATGTCGCGACTCGTTGGGTGCTGGAACAACGCGGCGTGGCAGGGGTGATTATTGGTGCGCGTTTGGGTGAAAATATGCATGCGGCGGACAATGCGCGGCTGTTTTCATATGCGCTGGATGGCGAAGATCACGCGCTACTGGACGCGGCATTTGAACTGAGCACCGCAATCCCTGGCGATTGCGGTGATGAGTATCGCAAGCCGCCGTTCCTGACGGCTTCGGGGGATTTATCCGACCACCTTGATCAGATGCCCCTGTCTTATGAAAGCAAAGCTGTCCCGCATCGCGCGGGCGCGCACCGGGTCCTAAGCGGATCAAAATGGGAAGACATCGCAGGCTATTGCCGCGCCCAACGAATCGGGGATCGCATTGTCGTCTCTGGTACCACCGCCACTGCCGGGGTAGACCGTGTGGTCGCCCCTGAGGATGCCGGCGCACAGACAACATATATCCTCGACAAAGTAGCTGAGGCTTTGGCCGCCCTTGGGGCGAGCATCGAAGATGTGATCAGGACCCGGATTTATCTGATTGATGAAAACGACACTCTCGCCGTCTCAAACGCCCATGGCCGGGTATTTGGAGACATCAAACCTGCCAACACGTTGTTTGTCGTCAGTGGATTGATCGGCAACTACCGGGTGGAGATTGAAGCCGAAGCGCTGGTACGCAAGGACTAATGCCGCGCCCGCCTGTTGCTTATTGTGATGACAGGCTACCACGCGCGGCCGTCTGAGGCCTCCAACATCGCAGGCGGCGTTGTGCTGCACTCCGCCGTCGCAAGCGGGAAACGCAGATGATTAAAACTTTGACCACCCGCCGCGCTATTTGAGGGCTGCGCAGGCGGTCATAGCATCTTGATCAACGTCATTCCGAAGTTGTTACAGTCCTGAGTTCATCGCCGAGACCGTCAGGAAAGCAGCTTATCCAGTAATTCTTCGGAAATCGTCATTGCAGTCATGGTCCCTAATTGCTTAAGCATGGGCCATATTAACTATAAACAGAAAATCGAACACTTTCCCGTTCGGTGTCGCCGTAGCGAAGTCCGAGAAGCCTATGACCGAGTTACTGATGAAGCAGCCGTAAGCGTTGTGGCCTTTCTAAGAGCAACTCATTGTCAGCGCTTGAGCCGGCATTTTCGAAGCCATTCAGCACCCAAAACTTTTCAAAATATTCGACCTCTGGGTCGTACAACCGAAAGTAGGCGATCCAGTTTTGCCATTCTTCGATCTGCATCCAATTGCTATTCATGCCCTCGGAAACCTGCAGTCCAACAATTAGCTTAGAGGTTCCGCTTGAGTTTGTGATGATCTGGTTGGATGAATCAACTTCAGCACTGCGTTGCGCGTTTTGAATGATTATCGGCGTGTTACCGTTGTAAACCGTGAGCGCCCAACTAAGCTAACCCCAAAAAGTTTGATGAGGGTCGGACCGGAAACAAATTAAACTTTATTAGTTAAAATCGGCAAAATAACGCTTTTCTATTTTTTTGATGACGCATAATCAGTTGCTTTTGTAAATTATCAGACGGTATCAGACGCGCTGGTTTGGGCGTGTAGTTTTGCCCTGAAATTTCCGGGAAAATATTAATGATTTCTTCCCTCGCCTCCGGACTGATTGCATTCAGAGCTTCAGGTCCAGTAAATAAACTTTCAGTTGGTGCCCCTTCGGCAAAAACAATTTTATGCTCATTAAAAAGAAGGTGGAAGTATTCTACACTTTTTACATCTTCATCAATAAAGATGCCCGGTAGTTCCACTAATTTAATAGCTGAAACCAACACCTCATTTTGCTCAAACATTCGTTGAGCAATTTTAGACTTTATGAGCATCCTATGTTGACGAGACACCGACAAATCCTGTTTCGGCAGTCCTTCCCCGAGGCTTCCCGCCATAATGCGAATTGGCCGTAATTTTGGGTTGTTGCATAGGTCCCTCTTGGAAAGACGACGGTGGAAAACACGTGAGATTTTACTGAATTCAAGTTGATTTTCTGAATCGGAGAAAGTTAACAGTTCATCCCCAGCCAAGAGGTTTTCGACGGACTTTTCTCCGTGCCTGGTGGTTAATTTCGTTCCATTTGTAAAACAGGGAACGAAGTTATTTACTGGTTGGTTTACATTTGGGTCACTGAATGCGCCGTCACCTAGTGCAGAAATTGTTAGCGTCGTGTTAAGAGGTGGAACACTGCCCAAAAACCCTATGAAAAAGCCTTGTTCCGCTCCACCGTTAAATTGGTCGTTTCCACCAGAATCGTAGTCAAAAACACCAATTGTATAATTATTGGTTCCGTCAGTGACCTCATAGTTATAGTCCCAAGCAAACGCGTTACCCAAGTAAGTCTGCGTAAGGTCATCTGGGACTTCGTTAACAACCCCATCACCTTCGATGGTGTTGGGGTCCACCCCATCGTTGAACGTAATTGAACTGTAGGATGAAATGGTGAATGTTGAACCGACTCCTCCAAACTGGACTTGCCCGGTGCTTAAGGTCGTATCGGTTCTAAAAGCGCCATAAATTGTCGCCATTGCCATTTCGGATGACAAAAGTCAGTCCGTCCCAAAAAGCGAATGGCAGCTAATCGCGCGGTTTCGTTACCCCCCAGGGAAATTTTGCACGCAGACACTAACTGAAAGTATACATGTTTGGAATTATTGTTTCAACATGAGATTGTGACAATGTAAAAGGCGACGCTGCTTTTGCGACCTATTTGGTTGGGACAACGATCGGCTCCACCAAATAATCCAGTTTGACTTTAAGCTCATGACCAGCCTTTGATCCATCAACAAATCTTTTACTGGAACTGTTGGGCCCTAGCATAAAACACTCTGTGACAGTTCAGCTGTGAAATATTTTCTTAATTTTCAATTAGAATTGATGCGTGATCAAGGATCTGGACGACCTCCCAGTTTAACAGCCCGTCCCAGAACCCATCGGTGAGGCTTTCATCATGTTCATTCTCTTAGAACGAGCCCTGCTAGGTAAAATTTGTCTTGACCTCAACAACCGCGATCTAGTCCTGAGACTTCCAGGTAATGAGATTTTGTCTCTTGTCAGACTGTTAGCTTCAAAACTACGCTTACTACCATCACCGTATGACTCCTTAAAAATCGTGGTTTTTCTTCAATAACTCTACAGACTGATAAAAACTCAGATCCTGATCGAGCAATAACGCGTGTTATAACACGGTCAGATCATATAGCTCGTTATAACGTCGTCTGCGTCCACCACGTTCCGCAAAGCGCCATCACAAAACGTAGACAGGAGCTATTTGGCAAGAAATCCGGATTTATCGCCACCCTAATCTCAACCACAAAGCTTCCTACAAATTCAGCCTAAAGCTATTTTAAAGAAAATTCGGAATATTTTATTTCCTTGGCGCCAAAATCTTTTTTGAAACGCATTAACGACTCGACTCCGCCCGACTCTCCCATGTGATAGCTTGAGCAATGAGACTCGCATGCATCCCGGATCATCTCGTTTTGTAGCAGATCATTTCCAGGAAATTTACGGGTTAATTCAATATCGCTTGCTCCCCGCCAATAAACAGCGGAGTCACCCATCTTCAGAAAAACAGCGGCGGCCACAAGGAGGGAGCCGTGTGAGGCCACGTAAACTTGCAGGTTGGAACCCAATTCCCTAGCCACCGCATCAAATTTCCATTTTGGTTCTCTTCTCCTTGCAAGCCAAAGAAGCGGAGCACTCGGCAAATTTCTCTGCTTGGCTCTAATCTCAGACCAACGTAAATAGACAGAATAGAACTGGTTTAATATTGCGGCATCGTTTCCTTTTTTTATTTGAATTCCAAGTTTAACGGCCTTTCTAATTCTGTTTCTCTTTTTACTGTGAAAGCTATTTTTCCAGATGTAGTCATACCCTGATGAAATATCCAAAACGTGAGAAATACGCTTAGTGGTGGCCCAACAGGCATGCGGGTCCGGCCAAATTGAAATTTGCATCGGGTTGGGGCGTATCGATAATTCTCGAGCATTCATATTGTTCAATGCTTCCAAGATGGAAATTAGATCATTTTTTACGAGTTCAAAATCGGAAATAAATCCCCCAGCCCCAAATCCATGCGGCAACGATGAAAATTTGCGGTTTTTAAAGATAGATGAATGCATTGCTAGAGGAAGTAAAACACGTCCCTTAGAACATCGGAAAAGGCGCGATTTATTTTTAAAATGTCCCGTTTTTTCTATCGCGCACATCCATTCTGGTGATTGAAATGGGGTCGCTGTCGGATCGACAGTGAATATTTCCCGCCATTCCGAAGTTGAGGGCGAAGAAATTGAGTCTATCTGGAGCACATTAAACTTTCTAAATAAATCTAACAAAAATATTTCTCAATATCGGCCTTGTCATACTGCTATTGGATCAGATTTAGCTGCCTAACTTGCGTGTGTCCAAGTTTAGATACCTTCAAGCCAACAGGAGATTGCAGCACGAAAAAGCCGCTGGGATGTAGCGGACGAACGTCAAGATGAATTGGCTAAATAACCTACACCAAAACCTAACGCTCACCGCCTGTTATCGAACTCTCCTTCATCCAGAATAAAAAATTTTATCAAAGAATTTTCGAAAATCCGAGCATATCAATAATGCCACTACGCCTAAACTTCGAGACCAGTTTAGCCCCCCCCTTTTGACTTTCTTGACATAAATCTGAATTTATAAATGCGCAGCTCAATCTATTAAAAGGCAATCTCTGTGCTTTCTACTTCGATTAGGAAACGTGGTATTAGATAAAGTCCTTTACACATTTCTTTACGACATCTTTAGAATTGCAAGCTCACTGAACGGAGAGGCGGCGCCGCCACCAATATTTACGCGCGTTACGGTCCAGGCTGGGTCACATTCAAAAATATCAACATGTCTACAATTGTAGTAGAGAAATTTTACTTTCTGATCCCTATCGAATAATTTGCAAAATTGCTGCTTCAGAAGTTGCACACTTTCTGGGCCAAACGGATTATAAAAATAGAATAGAGACCCATTTTCAGGCAAGGCCTCGAGAGCGTTTCCAGTAATAATTTTCACATTGTCGTAACTCTTAAGCCGCTCGCGCGTGCGTTCAGCGATGTCATGGAAACACTCGATACCGATAATTTGATTTCGGGAGTAATGGCGAAGCCAGTGATTTATAACCCGTCCGTGCCCACAACCTATGTCCACTAGAACATCACTCGGCATTACTTGGTTTTCAAAAATTCTGGTCAATGCCACGTAATCTGAGTTGGTAGCGAACGGCGAGTACGAATTCGTTCTGTTTCGCATTGAGAAAAACGTACCACCCAATGGCCTCCCAAATCGAAGGTCGATCAGAAGATTTCTCACGATTCTGAACGCGCGTACAAACAAAATTTAAGACCCCAAATTGTTCCACTCGCCCGAAAAAGCTATTTGCTCTGTCTGTTTGTGCTAGTGTCCGTCACCGCGTGAAGGGTATTCTTCACACATACCGACGGCTTTCCTTGTAGTTTTTAATAGCCAGCACGAGTTACGTCATCACCTTTTATGGATAGACGGTGTATTCTAAGGTAGTATCCAGCCGGACAAAATCGAACAAAAAGAAAACTTTTCAAGATACTGTCATAAAATTGATGATACCAAAGCCGATATTATTCATAGCCTAAAAGCATTACCCTGCTCGCGCTATGGCAGTCGCATAAACGTAACGCCATTGATAGAAGAGACGCAGCAAGATTATTGGTGTCCACGGTTCTCATGTGAGAGCTTTTGGTTGCATTTGTGCGTGTTTGCCAGCCTCTGAACATTCAATTTTGCATCAATTTAACCAACTGAGCACATTCACCGCGGTCAACTGACCGATTTAGACAAAAAAAGCACTCTAAATGCCTAATTCCGTCAAATGCCAAATGAGAAGCAAATCTCGGCAATCAAAGAAGAAGGTTTGCTTTCATAAGTTTTATTTTCTTGGGTATTTCTGAACAATTCACACACTCAGGTCTCAAAAATATTTTTTTGCATCTGCCCTGATACAATGGATAAACGGGCACTCCAAAGCTCGCAAAGTTTCAACGTCGCCGACGTATTTAGCCCTTTACCTCTAGTTTGTGTAATTTTTCCGAAACAGTGTATTTCTTATATACTTGAGAATTCCGTTTGATACCGTTAACACGTTTAGCATACTTTTGAGACATTGATTCAACAAAGCAATACAGGTTGTACATTACATGCGGGTGAGAAAACCGCTTAGGGGCATTGGTGCTTGGGGCCAATCTTGGGCCGACCTCTGTCGCATCTAAAAATGACTTTGAGAGGTTCAAGGCAATGTTAAATGTCGACTTATCGAAAGAGAGTGCGCAACGAGTCCCTACGCCGACGGTGGGAATGGTTGTCCCCGCGATGAACGAAGCCCGCAATCTCCCCTATATTTTAAACCGAATTCCACACTTTATAGATGAAGTTATCTTGGTTGACGGAGCCTCGACCGACGATACGGTCGAAGTAGCTCAAATGATACGGCCGGACATCAAAATCGTGGATCAATGTCGCAAAGGTAAGGGCGCAGCATTGAAAACCGGCTTTGCGGCCTGCAAAAGTGATATCATTATCATGATTGACGCAGATGGATCCATGGATCCCGTAGAAATCTCCGCATTTGTGGGTGCTTTGCACGCCGGAGCGGACTTTGTGAAAGGTTCTCGCTTCATGCAGGGTGGCGGGACTGATGATATGGAGTGGTACCGCAGGCTCGGTAATTGGGGCTTTACCACAATCGTAAACCTACGTTTTGGTAGCAGATTTTCCGATCTGTGTTATGGCTACATCGGCTTTTGGCGGGAAACACTCGACCAGATGGCTTTGGAAAAAGATGATGGCTTTGAAATAGAAACAAGCTTGAACATACAAGCATTAACGTCGCAACTTAGGGTCCACGAAGTACCAAGCATCGAAGCCCCTAGAATTCACGGTGTCTCTAACCTGAGAACCTTTCCTGATGGCTGGAGAGTTTTGAAGACAATACTTCGTCTTGGCTTGAAAAGGACAACTAAGCCGTGTGAACCAAAGCCTATTTATCACAGATAGGCCCATAATTAAATGGACTAACGGGGCTGCTCGAATTGACTGCGATGTTAAAAATTTCAGAGTCGCGTGCGACCTTTTCGGTGGTCATCTGCGCACACACAATGGATCGCATTGACTTGCTATCGAGGGCAGTAGCGTCGATATGTTCGCAGAGCTTGCCAACGAAAGAATTAATCGTGGTCTGCGATCACAACGATGAATTGAGGTCGCAGATCTCTCAAAAGTACCCGAGCATCCTAGTCGTTGAAAACTCGGAGGCTAAAGGCTTATCCGGTGCTCGGAACACCGGATTGAAAATCGCTTCTGGTTCAGTGATCGCCTTCCTTGATGATGACGCACAAGCCTCCGAAGATTGGTTAGAAAAGTTAGCCCGCGCCTACTTGGACCCTAAAGTGATGGCGGCTGGTGGAATAATTGATCCAGATTGGCCCGATGCGCGACCACGCTGGTTTCCACGCGAGTTCGATTGGGTTGTCGGTTGCAGTTATAAAGGCCAACCCCACGAGGGAGGAGTGGTGCGCAATCTAATCGGATGTAATATGTCGGTTCGCCGAGAGGTGGCAACGGCAGTTGGTGGTTTTAGGGAAAGCCTTGGGCGAGTTGGTGACAACGCCAGTGGTTGCGAAGAAACAGATTATTTCATTCGCGCGTACAAACTCTTTCCTCATCGAACAGTCTACTTTGAACCGCGCGCAATTGTGCATCATTCGATAGAAAAGACGCGAACCACATGGTCCTACTTTGTTCAACGATGCCGGGCCGAGGGGAAATCCAAGGCTTCGCTTGTTGCGTTCGTTGGAAGCAGCGTTGGACTGTCTAGCGAAACAAACTACGCAAAGAAAGTGTTGCCATCTGGTGTTTGGGGAGGTCTGCGCGAAGGACTAAGAGGCGATGTTGGAGGCTTTTTCAGAGCCGCTACGATCTGCGCGGGCTTCTTGTCGGTAGCCAGCTCGTTTACGGTGGGGCGCATCAGGTCACAGCTTCGATCCTTTAATTCTGCGCGCAATTTTCAACCTTACAGAATCATTGATATCGATCTCGCGGACAAATTGCCAAACCTGGGATGTCTGGACCCAAAGTCGGGGTGTCTGTATTCTGCCACTTGGTGTTTGGTTCGCTCAAACGGCCAACCCATCAAAATTCTCGAAATTCCGTTTGATGGACGAGACGTTTCGTCAGAGATGCTCGCAGAATTTATCGCCGCAGATGTATCTGATCTACCCCCTGGACCACTCCCAGCTCTAACGCCTAATAATCAATTCAAAGTCAGCGTAATCATTGCTACCCGGGACCGTGCAGACAGCTTGCGACGCTGTCTCAACTCCATGCTCGCTCAAACATATAATAATCTTGAAATTGTTGTGGTCGACAACGCCCCGTCAGACTCAAAAACGAAAGACCTAATAGACAGGGAATATGCGCAAACCAGTCAAGTCCAGTATGTTTGTGAAAACATACCAGGATTGGCACGAGCTCACAACTTCGGTGTTTCACACGCAAGCGGCGACATACTGGCTTTCACAGATGACGATGTAATAGCTGACCCACAGTGGGTGTCTTCAATTGCAGCCAATTTCGCGCATTCTGAAAGCATTGGTTGCGTAACAGGTATGATCCTGCCAGCTGAATTACTAACCCAAGCACAGCTCTGGACAGAACTCCATGGGGGCTTCGGAAAAGGGCTTTTCCGGCGGGTTTTTGATTTAAGCAATCCAAGCAACGAGGGCCCACTGTTTCCTTATACCGCGGGAGCTTTCGGGTCTGGCGCAAATATGGCGTTTCGACGCGCAACCCTTGAGCGGATGGGCGGTTTTGATAATGCATTAGGCGCCGGCACGATAGCACGCGGGGGTGATGATCTCGCATCGTTTGTCGCAGCTTTGCAGGTTGGAGACCAACTCGCTTATGAACCTGGGGCTATGGTGTGGCATTTTCATCGGCGTGAGGTACAGGGCATGCGCCGTCAAGCGTATAGCTACGGCATGGGTCTAGGTGCTTATCTAACCAAATTAATTTTAAACGAGCCCAAAACGCTTTTGCTATTAATTCGTAAATTACCCGATGCGTTTACACACATGTTTTCTCGAAATTCAAAGAAAATGGCACGTTTACCAGATAATTACCCGCGCAAACTGGTTTGGACAGAACGGCTGGGTATTCTGACAGGGCCACCAAATTACATTCGAAGCCTTCTCAGGGAGCACCTGGTTCGAGCCAACCCAATTGAGTCCAACGTTCAATCGCGCCATTGACTAGGCTGTGAAGAAAGCCATGATGAAATTCGTTCCAATACTTATGTATCATTCCGTTTCACAACAGGCGGATAGCAGGTATCACCGCTGGTGCGTCTCGCCACAGAGATTTGAACAACATATGTCAGTCTTGGCAAATGGTGGATATAACGTTCTAACGATCAGTGATTTAGTCGACCAAATGACGTCAAACATCCCTCTGCCTAGTCATTGCGTCGCCCTAACTTTTGATGACGGACTTCAAGATTTTATCACTGATGCTGCGCCGGTACTAAAAAGGTTTGGATTTCCTGCAACTTTATATGTTGTTGCAGGACACATTGGGCAAAAAAGCGCCTGGCTCTCAAACCTCGGTGAAGGTTCTCGCCCGATGCTCAAAGAGAGTGAACTGCGCAAGCTTGTAGATCAGGGGATCGAAATTGGCGGTCATTCCATGAATCATCCTGAATTGGATATTCTCTCTACAGACGAAGCTATGTTCGAAATTCGCGAGAGTCGTATCGAGCTGGAACGGATAATTGGACAACCTATTCGTACCTTTGCTTACCCCCATGGTTATGCCTCGAAAATAACGCGAAACCTCACACGCGACGCTGGGTATTCCTCAGCTGTCCGCGTCTGTCACGCGCTTTCAACACCAGGTGAAAATATCTACGGCCTTTCGCGATTGATTATCACCGAAGAATTCGATGACCATGCGTTTCTAAATCTCATTCAAGGACACCACGTCCCGATTGCTCCCAAACAAAAACGTTTGGCCGCCGACTGTTGGCGAATTGCGCGGCGCGTACGAAAATGGCACGACCAAAAATTCGCTCGTCACTCAAATGCAATTGCTCTGAAATAGGCAAATAACGTGAAACGACTAATCACGCATAAATTTTTGGGCACAACTATTCTGCTGGCAACCGCCGCGATTGGAATTACTGC
>ENA-UZXC01003645-UZXC01003645.1-metagenome-genome-assembly--contig:-Day-2-25m-contig-3645_pt1 | contig 18940 bp, 5 predicted proteins | sample MGYA00260340_ERZ794900 | MGnify/ENA metagenome assembly ERZ794900 | reverse complement strand
CAATAGAGCCGACAGTAAAAGCACTCTGAGAAGTAAAATTAGATGTGATAGCAGTAGGCTTACTGAGCCATTTATCCGCGTAACCTCTAATACAGGGAGAGGCTGCTTTTAAACAGAGCACTCCCGACTCTATTAAATAAGGTTGAGAATTAGCAACTGTCTGAGTAGCATCCTTATTATTTCCACTTTGGTCATAGAATTTAGTCACAAGACCATCATTAGCACCTACGAATGTTGTTAGCGTTCCGTCTGTGATTTCAGTCTCATTAAAGTCTTTCTCCGTATTATCAGAAGAACGTCTAACTCTAACTAAAGGATATTTATATCCATTGGTGTAGTTCTTTAATTGTCTTAAAGAGTAGGCAGCGGAAGCACCTGTGTAATCGTGTAGTAGACCGCCATCCTCAGCCGATGCCCAAATAGCAAAATATTCATTGACATTATCCCTTATACCCACTTCATCTATTCCTATTACAGATTGGTTGAACACTAGTATTTCTTGCGTCTTACCATTATACCACCACGTAGGGTTAGGAGTTCTTAGCTGTCCTATCATAAATACATTTGAAGCACTATTAAGATTTACAGAGGCGGAAGCTTTACTGTATTTAAGTCCATCATCTTGTCTTATGGTGATTGTATTAGTAGAATTTATTATTGACGTAGATATAAAATGTTGATTTAATGGGCTTGAAGTGGTCGATCTAGTATCATCACCAGTACCTCCCCATCTTGCGGCAAGCCTCCAAGTTGTACTGTTGTATGGATTAAGGCCAATATAACTTGTATTACTACCATTCTTAGCCCAAGAAGCCGCTACCGTGCCAATCGCTGTATAACTTGCTTTTGTTACCACCATCATATGCGCATTGTTGGTGTTAAACGTTGTAGTTAAGCCTGCTCGCAACTCTACAGACCCATTTTCAAAAGAAACTGCTGGTTTTCCGTTAATAGTTTCTACTACACCATTATTCACAGCTCTAGGTTGAGAATTAGCAACTGTCTGAATGGCATTAATACTATTTCCGCTTTGGTCATACCATTTAGCAACAAAGCCATTATTACCCGCTCCAACAAAGGTCGTTAATGTTCCATCTGTAATCTCAGTTGGTGTAAAATCTTGTTCTGTATTATCAGAATCTCTTCTTACTCTCACCACATTAGTCACGCCCGTTTTTAATTGTCTAAGCGAATAAGCAGCAGAAGCACCCGTATAAGTATCTAATAAAAAACTTCCAATCGTCTTGTTCCAAACTAAGTTGTTACCTAGATAAATCTTGAATATTTCTGTTGAGCCGTAATATAACTTGCTCGGTGTTACGCTCCCAATTTTTAAACTCATTATGTAATTATATAAAAGGTTGTTGCATCTAGTGTGCCCGGTAAGTCAGCAGAAGCACCAACCCAAATACCTGTTAGTTGGTTAGGACTACTCGGGATTGTTGTTAGTCCGTCTTCTCCGTCTTCTCCGGTGTCTCCTTTTGGGCCTTTAAAAGATTGGATAACGGATGCAACTCTAAACCAAGCCACGGTTCTAATAGAATTTCCACTACTGGCGATTACCGTAAAGTTGAATATATCGTCTTGCTGATAAGATACTGGAGTACTAAGATAGTTCATACCAGTAGAGTTCTGTGATGTAGTTGTGGAAAACGCTCCAGAAGTAGCTACTTGAATACCATTCTTATCTGCTGCCACGTTAGTTGTACCGTTACCATTTTCTGCTTCTCCACCAATAGCATATAGTTCACAATCAACTCCTATAACAATACCACTACCATCAGGTGTTTCATCACCATTACCGTACGATAATTTTGTTCCTGTGCTGACACTACTGCTATCTTCAGCCCATATAGGAAAATAAGTATAATAAGTCTCTGTTGTAGGGTCAGGTTCTAGGGAATCAAAAAAATCTTCTTCAGTACCAGTGTTCCCTTCATCGAGCCATATTTGATAAGCAGACTTGCCATCATCCCCTTCAATTCCTTGCGCGCCTTGAGCTCCATTTATACCATCGGCTCCAGTCTCACCTTGAATTCCTATTGCACCTTGAATACCTTGATTTCCTATTTCTCCTTGTATTCCTGTTTCTCCTTGTATACCTGTTTCTCCTTGTATACCCTGAATACCTTGATTTCCTATTTCTCCTTGTATTCCTGTTTCTCCNNTTTCTCCTTGTATACCTTGAGTTCCTTGTACTCCTTGTATTCCTTGTAAACCTTGTACACCAAAGTTTCCTTGAATTCCTTGTAGACTTTGAACCCCTTGTATACCTTGTGTTCCTTGTAAACCTACATCCCCTTGAATTCCTTGAATTCCTTGTAGACTTTGAACCCCTTGTATACCTTGAATACCTTGGCCTGCAAAAGCTCCATCTACACCTTGCGATCCAATAATTCCTTGAATACCTTGTACTCCCTGATTACCTTTGGGGCCTTGAATACCCTGTACTCCTTGAGTATAAACTTTCACTTTTACACTTGGAGGAGGTGCAGGGTATATTTTGATTTTTACTATGTCTGCCATATTTAAGCGGTTATATCTTCCGTAAGATCTAACACACCGAACAGATACGTTCTAATTTGTCCACCAGGAAGAGTAAATTCAATATCGTAAGGGTAAATACCTGCTTCTTCAGGCATTAGAAATTCATCTATTTTAAACTCGCCTTGTAATGCATTGATAACGGTTATTCCGTTGCCTACGGTTGCAGTGTGGACTACTTCACCGTTGTTGTTGTCTTTTCTAAACTCAGCTTTTATTGCGTAAGCAGATATATCTATTGGAGAGTCGTTTAATTCTAAACCAAATTCTGTTTCTAAGAATGTGTCTCCTGCTGTCTGCTGTACGAAGTTGTATTTTTGTTTAGTAGACATCTTTTTAGTTTTTTCAAAAGTACCAAAAAGAAATCAATATTACTCTTTCTTACTATATGCTTAATACTTTTAAAATTATATGCTTTTTAAATATTGATGAACGTTTTTTGTACTCCATTTAATAGATCTTGGTTTACCGTTTTTATCAGTAATAAAATATCTATCCGGAAAGAAAGTTCCTGTAAACAAAAAGTTAGATAGTATTTTGCTTTTTGAAGGAAACAGCACACATTTTTGTACATAAGCACCATTCATAGCCCACATCATTTGTTGCTTTATAGTAAATGTAGATCCTGATAATTGACGCATAGTAATTACTGGCGGCTTTATGTCTATTACAGAAATGTAGTAATCTCCCCATTGTTGTGCTTTAAAAAAGCCTTTAGGAGAACTATCATAAAATATCATTTGATTATCGTCACTTTTAAAAAAAGTGTCTACCATAGCTGCTTGCTTTAGATCATCTTTTTTAAAAAACAAAACTCTATCTGGAGTCATTTTTACACCTCTAGTGATTTGTTTTTTAATCCATTTACTTTTAGTCTTTAAGCGTTTTTGTCTATGCTCTATAATTGGAGGAAGTAAATTGTATTCTTTTAAAAGCTTTACGTCTGCTAAAAGGCCATGCCGTATAGCTTCTGCACACCACCAGTCAAAGTAACCCTCTAAAGGGCTATCTAAATGAGGCCAATCTTTAACATCAAACTTTGCATCTTCAGATGTTAGTTCAAAATCTTCTACTTCTAATACTCCTGATCCTAGTTGAATTTTACTGCTTTCCATTATATTGTTTGTTGTTCTTCTGCTTCTTGAAAACTCAAGGCACTTGAACCAACTTTAGCAACATATTTTGCAGTTTGATAAGGGTAAATTCTTGATACTTTCCCTATTTTATCGGTACTGTAAAAAGTGTTGGCATCAGAAGAAAGCTTTCTTAAATTCTTTTTAAGCTCTTTCTCGGGTTCACTGTCACCAAGCATCATTCCAGCTAGACCAAATATAAATAACATACTGATACCTCTAACAGCGCTTTTAAAAGCCTTTTTTTGATGTGCTGGTAAGGAGTCATAATACTTAGCCATTCCTTGTTCACTTATCTCTCCTCTAAACCCTGCTAATATTACATTTCCAAATTGACGCATAGAGCCAATTTGTTTTTTTCCATATATGTTTTGTATTTCTTCTCCAAAGCGTTCATCGTAGTTTGTTATTAGCCATTTTTTAAACATCTGCATACTTCTTCCTAATGAATAAAGACCAATCATTCTTTGATCTGTTGCAGAATAACCCCGGCCATGAATTCTTCTAACATCACTTTCTATTGATGCTACTCTATCTGATGTAAGCCTACTTTTCCCAGGCTTTAGATTTCCTTCATCATCATAACTATTCCATTCTTCTTCTGAAAGCATTCCTAAAAAGTGTGCTCCTTGTATCCAATTTTCACTTAACGTCATAAACGTTAAAGCTTTGTCTGTAAAAAAACCACCTAAACTTTTTTTGTTGCTCCATCCAATGTCATACATTCTGCTTTTATCGATAAGCTGATACCTGTTTAATATAGCTTGGCCTTTTCTTGTTGTTGTTTTAAGATTATCAGAATTAAATCCCCAATATCTTAACTCTCCATTGGCCCACTGGCGTCCACCCTCTGCTCTAATATTTGAATACTTACCAAAAATTATATTTCCTTTAGCAATACCCATTTTAAAACCAAGAGCCATTACAGTAGTTAGCCAGTTTAAAGCATCTACCGCCATGTCTCCTTTTTTACCTAAGAAGCTTGTTTGGTTTTTTCCCATCATTAGCTTATCCCAACTTACTTTTTGTACAAGCTCTGCGGTATTAGCGTTTCCATGCTTTTGATTTAATCGAATTATACCATCAATTAAAGCACTCATTTTGTCAAAGCCCTGAAAGTCTTCTGCTGTTTTTACTTTCTTATTGCCATACTTCCACATGCTAGCTTTTACATAACTTGTTAAAGCATGGTTTAGATCTAAGCTTGGTAAGTCTGTTGCTCTAACAGAACGTTTTGATGTAAACCTATCCATCCAGCTACCATTAAGCATGGTATCTCGAGAAACGTAGTCCATTTCTATTTGACTACCATCTTCATTTATACCTTTTCTTAAAAGACGCTCTGCTCTGTTTTTTAATCGGTTGAACTCATAGACGCCTTTTACATTAAAGAAATTGTCTTTCTTTTTATAAGCTTCTTCAAAGTAGCTTAATGGCGCTGTTTTCATAGACTTTGTGCTACTCAACGGGTCTTGCGCTGTTATAACTACAGCTCTTGCGTCAGGATCTAAGCTTGTTGACTTGCTTACCAAATACGCACCCATAAGTCCACGTGCGCTATAAGCTTCTAATAGATGTGCGCTCATGTGCGGTATGTAGCCTTGTCTAGTTTTAAACTCCGTTTGATTAGCTTTTGCTATATCACCATACTTTTTAGTGTAATTCTTAAACGTAACGTAAAAGTTTTTCTCCGCCCTGGTCAATGGCTTTTGCATAGCGTCTATCTCTTCTTGAGTTTTTAAACGCATGTTTTTATAAGGACGGCCTTTTTCGTCTCGGCCTTTTTCTACAGTAACTAAGTTTCCATAAAGATGATCGTAGATGTTTCTTGTACCAAAGTATTTTATGAACTTTCCTTTTAACCATTTAACCCATTCCGGACCGCCAAGCTTAGACTTTATTAAAGCATCTGTAATTTTGTTTATTTCAGTAAGCTCTTCATCCATAGCACGCTCTAGTTTTGCGTACTCTGTATTTAGTCTGTAATATAAAGCCTGAAGGTCTGGCTTACGTTGTGATACATTGTCTGAACCAGCCCACTTAAAGGCACCGCTTATATCATGCTTTTTATCCCAGTGAGCAATGCCATTCTTTTTCATAAATGCAGCAGTTTCTCTTTTGTGAAGCTCTGGTGTTATTTCATTTACAAGAGGGGCTACATCTACAAACGTTTTTTGAAGTAATTGCTCATAAAGCTTTACTAAACTTTCTGTGCTTTTTTTTCTAATGCTTGAAGGTGAATACTCCCCATCAGCAAGAGCTTTGTATTTGTCAAACTCTTTCCGGTGGGTGTCATATTCTGCTTTTGCTTGTTCGCTAGAATCTCTATTGTTTTCACTTAGCCATTCTTCAAACGTTAAACCGCTTACAAACTTAGGGTCCGAAGTAGATGATTTTAAAAACCTAGGCCCTGAGTTGGCTGTTTTTTTTTTAGCGCGTAATGCGCTTTTAAGTTTTTCTTGTGTATCTAAACCTTGTGATGGTGGTGGTGTGTTGTCCTCCAGCATCCACGTGTTGTTTACATCTGACAAGTTACGTTTACCAATACGTCTGTATTGACCTAACTCTGCTATCTCTTCAGCTAATATCTTTTCTGAAAAATTACCATTTTTATCTAAAGAAGTATTTTTTAAATCTTCGAACTCTTGTGCATCTAAAGGAACGTACTCAAATACTATATGCTCTTCAAAACTTTTAGTTTTTAAGTTTTTGCTTGTAGGAACAGTAATATAATGCGCTTTGTTTGCTAAAGCATTTTTCTTTATGCTAGCATTTTTCTTCATTATACTTTCATTAAGATCCAAAGTAGAAGCTTTTAAATTCTTACTTGGGAACTGAGGAAAGTTTTCGGAGTTTAATAAAGCAATGTTACGGCCAGTGTTTCTCATGGCATTGCCTCTTGTGTGAGCAAGAGATAATCTATTACCTCCTTTTTCCAATATGTTTCTTTGGTTATTATCAAAAAATGGAACAATAGAGTTGTAACCGGCAAAGCCGTTGTTCATCATGTCGTAATTAAAAAACGCTGTTTTAACATCTACAGGAAGCCTTGCATACCAGTACTTCATGTAATCTACATCTTCAGTAGTCAAGTTATCAGGGTTTCTCCATGTAGGGCTAAAATATATTTTGCCATCTCTTATGCTAAAGATTTTCATGAACGGGTTTTTACCTACTCTTGGATCTACTTTAGCAGCTTGTATAACATCTGTAGCTTCATTTACTTGTTGCACTGTAGGCTTATTACCTCTAGCAATATCTACAGCAAGAGCTTTCATTACGTTGTCCTTGATGCTTCTACCTTTTTCTCCTCCTAAATGAGAGTCGCTTGTAGAATTTACAATCTTTCCGTAAACAGTGTTTATCTCTGGCGATGCCATGATGTTTGTTCTCTTGTGTATATCTAGCATTTCATCTGCTACACGAATGTATCTTGCAACTTCAGGCGATGTACGTAATTTTCCTAGTCCAGTCATCGTTTCAGAATTAGACAATACATTGTCCATTTCTGCACGTTGCTTGCTCAATAGCTGATAGTCTCCATTTAGCTTTTTGTGACCGCTAATGATAGTAGAAATCTTCATTAAATCATTGCTTACGGAGTCTAAATAAGCCATTTGCTCTATGTGTGCATAAGCTTCTGTTTTCTCTATTGTGCTTAGCTTTGGATTGGTTTTGATAAGATGATTTGCCTTATCAATCATGTCTGATTTGCTAGACTCTTCAAACATAGCATTGCTTCTGTTTGCGCTAACTCTCTCCCATGCTTTTACGCCAGGCTTAGCCATAAAGTTCTTTACGTCTTTAAATGAATAACCCATGTTTATCATTAAAGCGTATTGCTCTATAGTCTCTGTGCTTATACCCAAAGCAGTACCCATTTGGTTACTTTGGTTATCAAGTATAATATTCATTAATAAAGCGCTCTGGAAAGCTGTACTCTCAGCTCCACGCTTACCATTATTCTTAAATTCTGACTTACTCCCCCCCCCTACATTAATTGGTTTTTTTAACACAATATTATAAGATCTAAGAAGGTTGCCCATTCTATGAATTTGCGCAGCTATACCTACCATTTTTTTAAATGGTACGTTTTCATTGTATGTTCTAGCTTCTCCCCATAGAGTAACACCACTTAACTCTTCGTTAATTCTCTTTTTGGCCTCAGCATATTCTCCAGGTTCAAAAGCTGTATCTTCAACAGTCTTAGGGTCCATTGCCGCTTTTACATCTTCTTCTAGTTTTGGATCTAAAAGCATTTTGCTTATATCGTCAATAAGCTCTGTAAGCATATGAAGCTTTTTCTTTTCAAGCCCGTTCTTACCTTCAAACATTTTTGCGGTAGGACGAGCATTGATAAACAAAGCATCACCATCGTGGTCTGCACCAATGATATTTGTAAACTGGCTATTTACAATAATGCTTGATCCATTGCTAGACTTCATTATTTCTTTAACCTCAAATACTGCTGTTGTCTGTAAACCATGATGAGGAATACGTGAAGCTAAAAACTTGTCTCCGGGCTTTAAACCAAGCTCCATTGCCATTTTGAAAGGAATTGCAGCTTCGTTGTTTTTCATCGTTTGGCTAAACGTAACATCGTTGCTAGCGTCAACTTTCATTGTGCCAAGCTCTGACGTTTGAAAAGCATACCCACCATCTGTAACAAGCTTGTTTCCGGCTCTACTTATAGTGTTCGCTATATGGTTGTAAGCATCTTCATTTAGATATGGAATGTTCAAGCTTTTAATGCCGGCCATTGACTTTTGCAAAGCATTTACTTTGTCATTGTTTTCATAAGCATTATGGACAAATTGAGCAATCTTTTCCATGTCTTCCATGCGCGGCTCTATGTTCTTAGTCTTAAGCTTTTGAAGAACTTCAGTCTCAAGATTAAGCATCATTAAGTCCATGGCCTTTTGCTGAATTTTTTTAGCTTTAATACCAAATTCAGAACCCGCGTCACTATTCATTAGAAGGTTGGCCCATAGCTGTGTTGGCATAGTGGAACGAGTAGAACCCATATCCATTTCTTGCATAACACCAAAAGTTGTAGACTGATGACCAGCAAACACACCTTTTACATCATTGTGGTAAGCCATAGAGTCTTCCATTTCTATTTCTAAATCTGCTTGTAAAGAATCGTTAGAGCTTTCTTTTATGCCTTTTTCTATGTCATAGACATGATCTTTATTAAATTGCTTTAAAGCGTCTGTAGTGGCTGCAATACCGAAATAGTCTGGGTCTGCACCATGAAGTCTTTCTCTTGCATCTAATGTCTTACGAATAGCACCAAGTATTGGATTTTCTTTTACCAATTCGTCAGTAAGAACAAATGTCATAGTTTTCATTTGCTCTATATCTGTACCTTCTCTATTGTAATCAAATGACATAGTTTTAAAAGCACCAGCGTCTTTTAAATTCATGCTATCACCATACTCATGCTTAAGCTTTGCAGCACCGTTAGGCGTTATATAGCTATCTCCATCAGAAGTTTCTAAAATAGTATGCTTCTGGTCTTTTTTTAAGTCCGATGCTAAAATGATAGTTTGCTCTCCATTCTTTTCTACTATTGCCATTTTAGGAACAAGAACAGCAAGCATGTCCATTTTTGTTTTTGCTCTATAAGGAACTACTGGTGAGTTAGCATTTTTAAAACGCTTAGTAAAGTTTCCTTTGTTTGCAGACTGTCCAAACATTAGCTTTTGCATAGCTACTTTGTTCACTATGTTAGAGAATATAGCATCTGCTATTTGGTTGTTTACTTTAGAATTAGAGTCGTTAGTAAGCTTTAAGTCTCCATAAGATTTTAGAGCGTCTTGATTTTCTTGCCAAAACATAAACGTCTCTTTAAGATCATTTCTAAACTCTCCACTATTCTTATCTACATTACCGTTTTTGTCAAACGTAAATATCTCTCTACCAGTAAACTCGTTTACCTCTCTAGCCATGGCAGCAGATTTTTCACTTTTTCTGCTATGCTTGGGGACTCTTGAAGTATAGTGATTGTTGCTATCTGCAGCTGTACCTAAAGTCTGCATATAGCTATCAGACTCATCACTTAAATAACGTAACAGCGTAGTCATAACAAATGAATTCTCATTCATGTTGCTATACTTTTGGTTTTGGCCCATAGCCAAGTTTCTAACTCCCGCAAAAGATTCTAAGCTTATACCTCCAGTGTCTAAATAATGATTACCTAGCATTTCCATTAAGGCACCACCTTTTTTAATAAAGCGCCCGTTGTTTGCTCTAATGCTATCTAAGTTTTTGTTCATTCTAGCTTCAAACGAACGAACAAAGTTTGTTTTGTTATACGTTGATGTAGGGTTGTTCTCTGGGTTCATTACCTGATCGTTCAACGTATGCTTTCTGTTTGCTGCTATAATAGAACGAATGAAAGGCTTAGCTATAAGCTTTTTGCTTTTCATGTTTTGTGCTAACAACAAATTCTTCATTGCTGTAGTATCGTTTACAAACGATTTAAAAGCCTCAAAGAATGGCATTTTTTTACCGTTGTAAAACAAAGACTCTTCCATTATACCTTCATGATCTAAAGTACTAGAAGGAAACAGGCTTTTAAATAAATTTAAAGTAGATTCATAAGACGGGTTTTTACTATTTTTCCATTCTGCAGCTTCTTGAAGTATTTCTTGCTTACGCTCTGCTCTTAGTTTTTCATTAATTCCAAACTTAGTTGTATTTCTTTTTCTTTTACCCGCCATTGCTAAGTTAAAGAAATTGTTTTCTAAAGTGTCTGACAGTTGTGTTTCTGAAGCTGTAAGTAAGGCTTCGTTTTGAATGCTTAAGCTACCATCTTTATTTTTAGATACCATCATTTGGTACGGAGCTTCTTGAACTGCATTACTATACATTTTATGCATATCTGCAAGCTGCGCATTTGTTACGCTTTGAGCGTCACTACCATAAAGAGCTTCATTGATTTTATCTAAATAAGCAATGAATTTCATTATAGGAGGATAGTTGCTTTCTCTAAGTCCTAAAATGAATTCTTCACGACCTTGTTTTTTAGCACGCAAACGCAATGGCACCACTAAATCCTTTTTAGTAACAATCTCTCTAGCTTGCGTTTCATCTTGTTTTGCTAAATCTTGGTTGTATGCTTTTAAGAAATTAACGACTGTGCGCTGCGTTGTTTTACTCTCAGCGCTTTTTCTGTCTGCTAAATTTAAAACCGTAGACGTCATGTCTTCAGATTCAAGCATAGTTTCTTCGTCTATCTCTCCAGCTTCATCTGCGGGTATTATGCTTTGATCTACAAGTCCTTGTTTTTTGTCCTCTACACGCTTAATCTCTCTAGCCATTTTTCCGTTATCAACACTATCGCTGATTTCGGATTGTTGTGCTGGTGAATAAGGGTTTAAAAATCTTGCACCGCCTACAAAGCTTTCCGAACCTGAAGTGTCCATCTTTCCTAAAGAGCTAAGGATTTTAGCGTTAGCCTCTTCTTCAAATTCTACTCCCGCAAGTTCTTTTGCGTATTTCTTGTTTATGCGACTTCTAAATTTAGTCCACATCTTAGCAGATCTACTTTTTTCTCTACGTTTTTCTTTTGGTGAAAAATAGATGTCGTTTTCTTCTGCAACTACTTTTTGCATCCTATGTGCATACGCTTCTTCTCGTATAATAGATTGCTCTTCCATTGGAAGCTGTTCTATGCTGTAAGCTTCACCACTAATCATTATAGATGAATCAACACCTTCAGACATTGCTGTTGCATCAAAAGGCTCAAACTGTTGCATTAAACTAACATGCTCTACAGATCCTTTTTCTATAACACGACCTTCACCAGTTTTTAATTCATCCCCGTTTTTGTAAACTCTTGTATTAATAGGGCCCTCTCCAATTTCAATAAAGTTTGGAGTGATTTTATAAATGACTTGGCTTGCATAATCTTTCATTAACTGCTTAACCGTTTTTTCATTACCCATCGCTCTGTCAGTCATTGCCTTTACATCTGGATCGTTAGGATTTAAAGCATAATGAACGTGTAACACCTCATGGAATAACTGTTCAGGTTGTCTAAATGAATCGGGAGTAATAAATACTGTTGAACCTAAAGCCATAGCTACAGCATCATGTCCGGCACGATCGTTAATGTTATCTAATAAGAATACATTAACACCATCTCCAAACTTCGCACGTACTTCTTTGTTTATTTGATGGCCTTTGTTTATCAAAAACAAACTGTTGTCTCCGTTGTATGGAGGAACGCTTTCAGCTATCTTTCTGTTAAGCTCTGATAGGCCACCAAAAGCGTTTAAGTCTAAGCTTACACCATACAAATCGTAAACAGCTTCTATTTCTGCATCTGTTTCTCCCGCCAGTCTAGCTTTCTCTCTAGCTTCTGTACGTTGTTTAAATCCTTCTAATGTTCCAAAGCCTACACCTTTTAAAGAGCTTTTAGCTTCGTTCATCATTTCGTTTATTTTTCCTTCAACACTGTTAAACTTATCTCCGTATTTTTTCTTAAATCTCTTTTTAAGTCTATTCAAATACTTCTTAATATAGTTTTCGTCAGCACCTTCTAAGTCGTTTTCTGCTTCTTCTACTTCGCGAGCAAACTCTGTAAGAATTTCATTTTCTAAAGTGTCCTGGTCTACAGCGCCATTGTAAATTTCCATGGCACGTTTAGCAGAAATTGTAGTTTTTGAATCTGTTGCGCTTGCAGTACTGCTTTTAGCATAAGCCGTTTGCTGAGTTGCCTCTTTAGTTTTTAAAGCATCTGCTTTTGCTTCTTCCTTTTCTTTAGTAGAAAGCATATTGTCTTCTTCAATGCTTTTAACGGCTTTGTTATAATCATTTTCAGCTTGTAATACTTCTTCCTGTATTGCGGGATCTATGTTTCCGCTTTGCGTTTGGCCTTGTACGGCCTGTGTCATTGTATAGCTACCGTCTTTATTTACTCTATAAGACGTTCCTTTAAGATTAAAAGAACCCGGCATGTCTTTAATGTCATTAACTTTGCCTTTACCGCCTTCCTGTCCAGAACCTTTTTTAGCAGCATTTCTCTTTGCTTGCTCTTCCCCAATTCTATTGTATGCTTCTGTAGCTTCTTCACCACTAAGAACCATTTCCTTTCCATCTTTGTTTTTTCTAACAAAGCCAGATTCAGTACGCTCGTACGTTGTTCCATCTGTATCAGTAAAAGAGTCTCCTTTTATTTCTGTTACATTTTTTACTGGGACAAAGTTTTCAAATTCCCCACTATTATCTTCTTGGAAGTTGTCTTCTTGACGCTCTTCCACCTTCATTCCAAGCTTACTTTTTACAGTGTCCATTAACTTACCAAACAAACCTTTGCCTTTGCGAACGGCTTGGTCTCCCACAGTCTTAGCTTTGCTCTGCAAGTTTTCTTTGTTAAGCTTTGAACCTTCTTGAGTAAATTCATTAAACTGTCTTTCACTCATGCCTTTAGAACGCCTGTCTATATCTACAAGCATTTCCGTTTGACTTTCAGGCTTTTCTCCTATTCGTTTACCGTCTGCTCCCCACTCAACAACATTGCTAGGGTTCCAATGATTGCTCTCTTCGTCAATAACAATTCTATTGGCTATTTGCTTATAACCTTTAGGTAAACCTTTTGCCTTTTTACCTGTAACAAAATCTCTCTGTATTTTTTTAAGGCTATCTATATAGGCATTAGCAATAGCTACTTCTTCTTCATGTGCATCGTTAAATTGTTCTGTAATTTCAGCACGAGTTTGCTCATCATCTATTCCCTCAAGTTTTTGAGCCAATGTCTTTTTACCTTTTTCAATGATATTGTCGCGCTCTTCTTCTTTTACGCGTTGGTCTACCATTGCACTGAAAAGATAATGCGCTCCTTTTTCATTTAAACGGCCATGTCCATCTGTAGCTTTTTGTTGGCTAGCTATGTACATTTTTTCAAACTCTTCGGCTTCTTTTAAATAAGCAGCTTTTTCTTCAGCGTTAATGACTCCTTTGTTTTCGTGATCTGTAAGAAAAGAATTGAACTCCATTGCCTGGTCAGACAAAGCAATAGTGGCTAAAGCATCTTGAATAATGCTTCTTTGCATTGTTGCATCGTCACCTTTTTCAAATCTTTCTTTTAAATAGTCTTCTTTGTTTCTACCGACTCTGCTGCTTTCTGCAATTTCATTAATCATTGTAGGAACAGAAGCACCTAATAAACCAGCGGCAAAAGCAATACCTCTAGTTTTTTGCATTTCTTCCGAATTAAAGAAATCAAAGTAGTCGTCAAATTCTTCGCCTTGTGCTTCAGCAATGTTTTTACGCGTTACCCATTCTTCGTAGACCTCTTGGAATTGTTCTTCTATTCCTTCTAACGACATTTGCCCAGCAACTTTACCTGTTTTAATAAGGCCTTTTAATCCTGTTGCGGTACCACGAAAGCCCATAAGGCTAATCTTATCTGCTACGCGCATTGCTTGTTGTGGACCAACCTTGTTAAGAGCTCTGTTTATTCCTTTGTTAAAACCTCCAAACGTCATACCCCAAGACACCATGTCTGCGAGTACCCACTTAGAGTTATCTAAGAATACATTTGCTCCTACCATAGCGGCTTGTTCATTTGTAAGACCAAGCTCTTTTGCTCTGTTTACAGCATCACCAGCTATCATACTACCGTTAAGCATGTTCATGGTAAGACCGCCCCCAACGGCTCCCGCCATCTTCGTTGCTGTAGCACTGGTAAGCTTTCCAGCCAATCCTGTACCTGCTATATTTAATCCTGAAGCGCTAAACTTTCCAGCAATAGATTTAGTTCCTTTTATAGCACCTTTTTTAATACCGGCATTAACAGCCGTTTTAAAAGCTGATGTAGCAAGGCCACCACCTATAGCCGATGTAGCTACCATAAACGCTAAGTTTGGAACCTGTTTAGCTACGTCAGTCATCCAAAACTCCATGTTACCTAAGTGTGCCCAAGAAAACTTGTCTCCCAATGCAGCACTTTGTCTAATAACATTTTCGTCTTCTATTTCATTTCCTAAATCGTGAAAGTATTTACTTAGCAAGTTATCCTCGTACATTTCTATACCGGGTATTGCTGCACCTGCAAATTGTAATAAGTCTCCAATCTCAGAAGATATCTGACCTACACCAGCAACCAATGAACGTTTTGCCTTTTTAGACAGGTCCATTGTTGTGTAATCTGTAGTCCAAGCTTCTTGATATTCTTGGTCAGACTTATCATGGCCAGTGTTACCATAAAGCATTTGATTACGCTGTCTTGAAGCTTCGTTGCTTAAGTCTTGTTCATTACCAGCAAAAACACCACCTGAAATTACAGTTGGTTCTTTTTGAGCTTCTTCAGATTCTTGAGAAAAAGCTAATCCATTAGGATTTAGATCTATAGGTTCTTCAGCTCCCGGATTAACGCCTTGTGGTTGCTCTGAAGCTTCCTCTTTACCTAAAGACTCAATGTCGTAATCTAAAAATTTACTCATAGTATTTTAGTTGTTTCTGAAACTATTAATGTATTTAAGATACAAGTCTTTTACGCTATCGTCTCCACCTGTATCTTCAATAAGGTAAGCCGTTATTGCTCTTTTTGCATCTCCATCTGTAGGATGATTTGCAAACAAATCTCTAAATTTTTTATCGCTATCTAATGAATTTGCAAATAACTTTTGCATCCTGTCGAAATTAACTCTCCATTGTGCATCATACTCTTGTGCTGACATAGGCCCTAATAAGCCCATTTGTATTTGGGTCATGGTAGCTATATAAGCACCGTAAATATCTGTACCTACATCTAGGTTTCGAATTTTAAGGCTTTCTTGAATATCATTTCTATAATCTGTTTGGTAAACAGTATTGATGTTTGACATTTTTTGAGCATCTATGTTTTTAATAGACTGCTCTTGCATTACTCTAATTTTTTCAGCTTTAATGTCATCAGTTATTTTATCAGCTTCGCCAAACACTTCTTTAAACGTTCCTGCTGCTGCCGCGTCTGTAGATGGTATTTGAGAATAAAACACTTCTCCTGTTTCGCTATCTCTAAAAGCGGCTACCAACATGCCGTAACCTTTCATACCGCCAGACATTTCTTGAGTGGCTTGTTTATCTTTATCAGCATTTTTCATGAAAATAACAGACTCGTTATCGGAACCTTCTCCAATGCTGGAAATGTTTTCATTACCCTTTACCATGTAAACACCTAAGTATTTACCGTTAAGCTCTTGGTTTTCATCTTCACTATCTACGCCACCACCGTAAATTCCATTTTCATCAAAAATTTCATGACGGCCAAAGTTATATGTTCCATCATCAGTTTTGTCTTTACCTGTTTTGTTTGCTACTTTAGTCCATACAGAACCACCAAAGACCTTGTTCATCTCATACATCTCTGCTGGTAAGTTACCAGTTTCCGTTTGAAGCTTAACTCTACGCTGAAAATCGAAAGGAATATTGTAGTTGTAACCGCTTTTAAACATTGCTTCTTTAAGAGATCCGTCTTTATTTGCTTCAATAGAACCTTGTGTTTTAAGACTAGAAAAAGCATTTACCACGTTTCTTGAATACAAATTGTAATCTTCTTTAGAAACTTTTGCTGAAGACTTTGCTTGTGCTGCTGCTTTTGCTCTCTCTTGGTAATCTTTTCTTTTACCTAAAGCTTCACCGTAATACTGTCTTGCGTACTCTGTAATCTTTTCTATGCTAGGTTCTATGTCTGGATTTTCAGCAATAAAGTTAGCTACAAAAGCATGCCAATTTTCAGCAACCATGCTTTCAAGAGCTATGCCTACATCTTCAATGTACTTATCTTCAGGAACCGGTATAGGATTAATAAGGATTGGCTCAAACCTATCTATAAGACCGTTTTTATACCTCTGCATATCCGCTTGCGTAGTGTAGCTTATTTTGTCTCCATGACCTTCTTCCATAAGCTGTTGAATTTTATTCAAAGACTCTGAAGATTTTTGATGATCTAAAAAACGTTGGTCTGAAAGAATACCGTTTTTATATTCTCCTAAAAGTCTTGTTCCTCCAGCGCGCATAAAGTGAGACATACTTGAATGTTTACCAAGTTCTGTTTCAAGAAATTTCTTTTTGTCTTGAACAATAGCTTGCATCTCTTCTTGTCCTGACTCGGAAAGTAAAGCAACCTCTTTGTCTAAAGCGCCAATAGTTTCTGAGTACAAAGCTTCTTGCATGGAGTTTTTAGCCATGTCTGAAGTGTACGTGTCTTTTAGTTTTACTAAAGCATCTTGCTGTTTAGCAAACCTATCTGCTGATTTGTCTGCTGGTCTTATTTTAGCAAGAGCTTGGTTTAATCCGTAGTTCATCTTAGATGTATTTCATTATGTCTTCAATTTCTAAACCGCTGCTGTTTAAATCTTTTTCAAATTTTAAAGCTAAATCTTCTTCATATTTTAAAGCTGACTCTTCTACAGGTAGGTGATTGCTTCCTAATGTATAACGTTTGTGTATCTGACCCATGCCGTCTTGACTCATATTTGGAACGTCAAACGTAGTTGGGGCTATTTGAAAGCCACTAGTTGGGGATGTTTGAAAGCCACTTTTACTTTCTTCTTTTTTACTTTCTTCTTCACCGTCAGACAATGCTATTTTATCTGATTTCTCCTGAAGATTTGAAGAGTATTCGTCTTCTACTTGTTTAGAACCTTCTATTTGGTAACGCATCCATTGATTCATCATGTCATGCGCACTGCCTTTACCATAAGTTTTATTGTTGTTTATGGCAGTAATAATGCTATCAATTCCTCCGGCAACCATTTCACCAGCTGCTTCTTTTGTAGCTTTTTCTACTTGAAACTGTCTTTCTTTAAATATCTGATCTTCTTTAGTATTGAATTCGTTCACGTATTTTGTCAGCTCTCCGTATTTGTTTAAAGCGTCTCTACGTGATTTAGAGTTTTGCACTTCTATGTCTAATGCGGCTTTTTGTCGCGCTCCTGAAAGGTTAGATATAGCAGAAAGCATTTGCCCTCTGTTTTGATTTCCAGCATCTACAATAGCTTCTTTTGCCATTTTAAAGGAAGTGTCTAGCTCTTCTCTAAGCTTGGCTTGTTCTACTAATGGCATTCCTATTTCAGACAATCGTTTAACCGACATAAGGTGGTTTACAAGCATATCGTCTACAAGCTTACGCTCAGGTATTCTTATTTCACCACTATCGGCCATGCCTGTGGCTGCCATAATTAAGCCTGCAACGCTGTCCATGCCACCAGCTTTGTCAAACCAATTACCTTGTGTGCTATCGAATTGAAAGCCCGGTGTAGTAGGCGACATACCTCCAGTATTGTCTACCTTATTTTTTTTACCATCATCTTCACCATTGCCCGGTGTAGTTCCGTTGTTATTAGGGTCGGTGCTACCACTTTCATCATCGTCATTGCCTTCATTTCCACCACCTGGTACTACTGGCTTAAAGTCTTCAGGAGTTAGCCATTGGTCTTGATTGACTTCATCAAAAAATTCATCAGCATTTTCTGGCCCAACGTTTTTTAATTTTTCTATGCCATCCATGTACTCCTGTAAGGCATCTTCAGCTAGCATTCTTTTAGCAAGTCGAGAGTCAGACCCTTTGTCTTTGCCTACTATTAGACTCGTTCCGCGTCTTGTTGAAGGAAGTAATCCTGAAACTGCTAATAACTGCGTACCACTACTGGGGGCAATAATATTTAAAGTGTTTTCTAATCCATTCCATAAACCATTTTGGATTATTTCAAATCCCATGTCTATGTCATAATTAGACATAAACCCTGTGTATTCACCGCTTTTATCATCTGCCTCGTTCCATTTAGGCATGCTCTGCTGAAACAAGTAAGGGTGTATGGATTTACCCGTAGCGATAGCTTCCATTTCCGCTTTAACAGTTTTATCGTCTGCCCAACGAGATTGGTTGTTTCTAACGTTTTCCCAATATTTTTTCTGTTGCTCTTGTGTTAGAATTTGTTTACCTAAAGTTTTTGCTTCTTCAGATTCTTCTTTAGTAAGAACCTCACCATCATTGTGCTTTCTTTGAAGCTCTTCTAATCTATAAGACTTTTGAAAGTAATCAGCTCTTAATAGCTTTTGAGAAACGTCTTTTTCAATTTCTTTAATTTGACTTTCTACTTCTGCTATTTTATCAGGATCGGTTTCTATTTGAATCTCTCTTTCTAGCTCTGCTATTTTTTTATCTTGTTCCGCTACATCTTCAATTCCAAGCTTTCTAGCCTTTTCTTTACGAATTTTTTCAGCTTCATTTTCATTAAACTCGATGTATGGATCATAGCCATATTGAG
>ENA-UZXC01007772-UZXC01007772.1-metagenome-genome-assembly--contig:-Day-2-25m-contig-7772_pt1 | contig 19050 bp, 14 predicted proteins | sample MGYA00260340_ERZ794900 | MGnify/ENA metagenome assembly ERZ794900 | reverse complement strand
GCAATGCCATATTCGTCGGTAATCCAAGTAGCTTGTTTTTTAGACTCTTTGTCGTATTCTTCTTTAATAATTTGCTTTAAAAGTGTTTTAGTAATTTTCATTGTTGGGATCTCATCCCTATTGGGTCTTCTGAACTTGGAGAGGTTTCTTTTGCTTGTTTAACTAAATCTGCAAACCTTTTTATTTCCTGTTCATCAAATAACTTTTTAATTTTCTCTTCAATGTCTTCTAATTTTAGCTCTCCGACATCGGGTTTAATTCCATGTATTTCTTTATAAAAGTCTCTAAAAAAAGTTGCAGCTTTTTCTAAATCATTTTCATAATTTTCTTGAGCATTTTTTAACTCTTCTTTAATAATTTGTTTTAAAAGTGTTTTGGTGATTTTCATTGTTGAGACCTCATTCTTCTCTATGTTTTTCATTCCAATCAAACTCTTCTTCGCCATCGTAGACGTGCCTGAGATAATTGCTGTAAGAGCCGCTATATATATACGCATCAAAAGTGTCCTGACCGGCTAACCATCTTTGAAAGATTCTGTGATTTCCGTCATCAACTATAAGTTGCTTTTTCTCTGTGTGGTAAAAAAGAACTGGCAATCCTTCAGTCATACTAAGTTCACCGCGATCGATGTCAGCCATAATACGTTTCCCTTGTTCGTCAAGCATACTAAGTGCCTTCATAGGGATGTTTTTTACTAAGACGCCTTCTTCTCCCTCTTCTTCATCGAATTCTTCTTCGCCGTCTAATACTTCTTGTGGGAGTACCTTTTCTAAATCGACATTATCAACTATATTGACTTCAATTTCTTCTTGCCTCTCTTTCAAATACTTATGAAAGTTTTCAAACAATTTTTTCATTGTTGTGTCCCTTTAATTTTAATGACTTCTAAGTCAAATTCGGTAGCGAGAGCCTTAACCCTATTTTCTTCCGGTATATTAACTATTTCCTTTATTCTTTTCTGTTCTTCTTTATTGACTTGTTCAGTCTTGTGTCTGTGGCCTTTTTCTAAAATATCAATAATAAGTTTATGTTTTAAACGCACATTCTCTCTTTCTTCTTTTTCCTGCTTGTGAATTTCGTTTATAATTTTTAGTTCTTTTTCGTTTTGTTTTGCTTTCTCTTCGTAAAGGCCACCTAAAACATCTTTATCAAATAGAAAAAACTTGTGGAGCACAAAACCTAATGCGATAAGTGCTCCAACCCACCAATAATTTTTGATGTAGAACCAAGTTTTTTGCAGTAGATGTTTAACCGTTGTCCAGTTCATTATGTCTCGTCATCAGAAGTATTAGACTCTGATTCCTTATCAATGAGTAGTTTTAAAGCTTCGCGATTGTCAACGGAAATAATTTCATCAAACCCCTCAGAATCTTTTATTTCTTGGAATGATTTAAACATCCTATCAATGACATGGGGGGGAATAGTTTTTGTCCTACCTTGTTTTTTTGAGTCTTTCTGTCTTTTTACCGCGACCCTTTTAATGATTTCTTCTGAATCCTTAAATTCAAAAACGACAGCAATTTTTTTGTAATCCTGCTCTTCATTTTTGATTGCCTCCATGGCTCGCAAGCGGGCAGGAGTAGTCATATTTGTCATGTCAACTACAATATCTTGGTTACTTGGTACTGCGCCTCCAACCCTTTCCACAAATTTCTGCTGGATTATATCATTTGCTTTCTTAATTTTACTATATGATAAGGGCTGCCATTTTCTCATCCACTTTGGTGATCTAATGACTCTACCATAGTTTTTATCAGTATCCCCAAGTTTGGAGCCTTTTGGTGGTGGGATAAATAAATCATCATATGACCAAGGTGTTCCGTCTGGTGCGCTGTAATTTCTAGCAACCTCATCTGCTATATCGTCTCTACTAATAATATAAGGTTTATTTTCAAAAGTTTTTTCTATCCAGTAAGATTTACCAACCGAAGGAGGTCCAACAAGAATAAATAATTTTTTTTCTCCTTCTCCCTCTGCTAAAAAATTATTAAAATTTTCTATAATAAGTTTCATATTTCTCATTATTTATTTACCTTTGAAACGAGCTACAGCATCAATAAAACCTTGTGTACCGACGTAGGCTGAAGCAATGATTATCCACTGCTCTGAATCTACTTTATCGGCAAGAAGTAGTCCTGTTGTTGTTAGCCATACCAATAGTTTTTTTGATACGAACCTTTCTAAATGTTTATCTGCGAATGCTTTTACTGCTGCCACCATTATATCCTCTCTGGTTAATTATTAACCGCAGCAGCAATCGCAGCCGCAGTTCTTTTCACATTTACAATTATCACATCCACACATTTTTTAGCCCCTTATTGATTGACAAATGCATATCCGTCATCTGTTTTAGAAATCTCAATTGTCATATCTACGACATCTTTTAAGCTTTCTATATGAGTAATTAGTAAAGTAACATCGAAATACCCCTTTACCAAGTCCAAAATTCGAACAAAACCTTCCATGTTTTCAGCGTCAAGAGCAGTTCCCGGTTCGTCTAAAACGAATATATTTGATTTTGGCATATTACTTACGTTTAACAAAGCAATTCTAATAGCAACGGCAGCAAGTGTTTTCTCTGCACCCGAGCAGGTTTCAAGCTGTCGTGGGTCGTGTTTTGGATGCTTAATTAAAATATTTAACTTGTTTTCGTTGTTTTCAAAAAACACCTCAAACTCAACAACATTAGATAGAATTTTTGCAATTTCTATGTTGATTACTGGTAGTGCTTTCTTAATGACATCAAATGCGATACCATTGGAATGCATACAAGTCATAAACAAATCATAAGCAGAGTACTCTGTGTTTAATCTATTCTTTTCTGTTCTAAGATTTTTTAAATTTTCAAGTTTCTGCTCTAATGCCCCTTCTTTACCAACAAGGGTGTAAATCTGGTCTTCGCAGTTTTGTAGTTCCTGCCCTATTCTTTCTTTATTAGTTTTAGTAAGTTTTAACTCCGACATAACCTTTTCAACGTTTTCAAGAATTTCTTTATGTTCTTCATAATAATCGGCTGTATCATTTAGTTCTTTAATTTCGCTTTCTAACTTTTGAATAGCAGAGTTAGTTCTTTCCAAGTCTAAATTTAAATTAGTAAGCTTGGACTGTTCATCCTTTTTTTTGTTAGTTAGCTGGGTCCAGTTATTGATAGTGCCATTGACTTTATTAATATCAATATTAGATAATTCACCTGTTTTTAATTTTAATTTATCTTCAACTTCAGATAAAACTTTCTTTGTAAGGGAAAGGTCTTGCTTGGCATTATGGGCGTCTTTAATAAATTTGCAAGAGGTTAAAAATTTATCTCCACAAGGAATATCTGTTAAAATCTTAATTTGTCTTAGACTTGTCTCTCTTTCTCGTTCTTTCTTTTGCTGTTCTCGTAAAAGAGTGTTAATCTTATCTTCTAGTTCGTCTGCTTTGTCTTTTTGCTTGTTAAGATTTAGAATATCAATTGTTTCTAATAAAGATGATGCCTTCTCTAAGAAGCCTTCTTTGTCTTTAATATCGCTTGTTAAAATACTAACTTTATTTTTTAAATTTTTTCTATCCTGACACAATCGTTCCAAGTTTCTTTGTACTTTACAAATAGAGATGGGATCTTCTGGAATCTGAGCGAGTTTATTTTCTAAATCAGCTACCTCTTTAATCACGGAACTTAAGTGTTCTTTTAGTTCTGTGCATAAATTCTTTTGTTTTGCTACTGCTGCACCCGCTCTAAAAATGTCGTCTTTTGTTTTTTTGATATCATCATCATAACTTACATCTTGGATTCTTCGCAATGCGCCGCGCAAGTCAGAAGCATCATCTTTTGCTAACTTAAATTTTCTTTCAAAGAACTCTAAATCAAGAAACTTTGCTAAGATTTCCTTACGACGAGTAGAGCCTTCATTAATAAAGGTCAAAGCTCCAGTCTGAGAAGACATAGACGTGTTTAGGAAGTCGTCTAAATCTCCAAAGACATTTCGGATTGCTTTGTCTGTTCCACCTCGTGCATTTTGGTTGAGGGAGCCAACCTCCCCTGAAACCTTGTCCACATAATCAAAGTCCGCTTGAGTCTTAGCTTCATTTGTAATCTTACCCTTGAGCTTCTTAGTATATTTATCTGATCTCCGACTAATCTGATAAGTTTTATTATTGGCTTCAATCTCTACCAATCCAGAACCATAATCTTTGTTCTGGTTGACAATGTTGTAAGTCTTTCGAATATTTTTAGAAGTATTGTTATAAATTGTGTAGAGTAGAGCATCGATGACACTAGACTTTCCGCTAAAATTTTTACCAAAAATTCCCACAGTGCCAGACAATTTATCAAAGTCAATAGAGTTGCCTTCACCGTAATTAAATAAATTATCCCAACTAAATTTCTTAATGCGCCAATGAACATTACGGGAGATATCTTCACTCTCTTCAACAACTTTGTTATATTTTGAATTAAGAGCGAAGACTTCATTTAACGTATCCTCTCCGACATTGTAGTCTTTAAGGTACTCTTTAATTAAATCTTGCTGAGTTTTCTCGTCTCTGAGGTTTTCGAATAATTCTGTATTCACAGAATCTGCCACTGACAAATCGTTACTGCTGGCTTTATTTAAGAAAGTGATACTCTCGGGTTTAAAGCGATGTTTAGCGATGTCTACGGCCCTTCTGAGCCGCTCTAAGGCTATGTTTGAATCCGCTACCAATCTTAATCTTGCCCCATCTGGACATTTAAAACCTTTTGGGATTCTACCCGTCTTTGTTAAACGAATTGTAATAAAGGGCTTCGGATTTACAAAGTTAATTTTTTCTCTACTAAATTCTGTTTTTGACTGAATATCCCAGATAAACATACCTTTGTCATCAGTCTCTCCAAAGTTTTGTTGAATTGTAGAACCAGCATACGCAATAGTTCCTTCCTTGTCTAAGACTTGAGTTTTATGGATATCCCCAAGCATAGCGTAGTCGCAATCATCAAATATGGAAATGCTATGCTCTCCATGTTCCATGACAAATCCGATGTCGGTTCGGCTATATTTAATTGCGCCATGATAAAGTCCTATGTTAATCTTATCTGGATTAGTTGGCTTGACCCAATTGTCTTCATCGAATACCGATAATACATTTAAACAAAACTTATCGTCTAGGTGTGTTTCACCGGCATTCTTTAGCAAGTGTAAGTTCTTATGCCCTAAAGCCTCTACAATAGGAGAAATAGCGTCCTGACGATAAGAGTTTCGTAAATTACCGTCATGATTTCCTAAAATAATATAGGTGGGGGCAATTTCTGCTAAGTTTTTTAAAAAGTCTGAGCACACCTCAACAAATTCTGGTGAAATCTGTGTCTTTGTGTGGGCTATATCACCGCAATGAATAATATAATCCACATCTTGTTCTTTCAGAGAAGCATAAAGCTGTTGAAAAACAGCTTTGTATTCTTTGTGATATTTTAAATTTTTTATGTGAGTGTCTGCTATATGTGCAAATTTCATTATGTTAGCCTGTGATTTAAAAGTGAAGTTTCTGTAAACTTTTTAGCTTTTTGTTTTCTGTGGTGGTAGATGTTTCTTGGCATTACAGCAACATCTTGATAACCCCTTGTATCGATCTTATAGACCTCAATCCCGTAAGATTGAAGAGATTTAGCAATTAATATTTCTTTCTTTTGAGCATCGTAATCTAGAGCTAAGTAAACCTTAGTTTTGTGTTCTATAATTTTTTGGAATAGGGGGTGTTGTTCGTTGAGCGTTGAACCCAAGATAGGAACAACATTACCATTAGCATTGATAGCATCAAAAACGCCTTCAACAATTACTAATGGCTTATCAAAGTCTAAAAAAAGTTCATTAAAAATAATCTTTTTAGAGGCATTCGGATTTTTATACTTTGGAAAAGCTGCTTTCGTAAAAGATCTAGCAATAAAATAGTTGATATCCCCGTCTTTATCAAAAGATGGAATGATAATTCTATCTTTGTAAAGTCCGCGTGTACAATAGCCAATCTTCCAAGTGATGATTTCTTCCCTTTCTATATCTCTTCTACGAAGATAGGAGAGTGCTTGGAAAGCACTGGAAGAGAGCTTGTTGGATGTTAGTGTAGCAAATTCTTCTGGTAGATCTATCTTTTGTTCTGTAAAAATTTGTTTTACTGGAGGGTCTAAAATCTCCGTCAATTGAAGCTCTAAATCTGAATGGTCAAAGATATTACAAAGGGTAAACCAGTCTTCTCGCTGCGTTCGTGCTCCGTAACGCCTAACCAAGTATGTGAGATCCTTACCTGAAAAGTCACAAATCCAGCACTTAAAGAAGTTTTTATCTAGATTGATAGATAGTTTTTTCTTATGATGCTTGCACTTAGGACAATAAAAAAGATTTTCTTTTCCACGATAGGAAGGAGAACCTAAGATTTCTTTCAAGATTTTTAATTTTTTATGTCCTGGCATTTAATAGATCCTGCTTTTGCTAGAACGACTCCATCAGCGCGGTCACAATAGCCTGCTTTTGGATTGCCGTGTCTAGTATATTCTACCTCAAAAGTAGGTTCCATGTCAAGGACTGCTTCAAGCACGACTTTCTTGGTGTTTTGACCGCGAGCGATTTTAACACCACATAACTTTCTTGCTTTTGAAGCTTCAATATAATCTGGTTCAATTTTAAACATTTCGTTAACTATCCAACTAATCATTCCATTGAATCTTTGTAAGATTGCCATCGTTTTAGCTGATGAGCCACCTGAATTAAAAAATGTAAATGGCTGTTCAATAAAAATAAATTCTATTGAATACGAGTTCTTTAATTCCAATAACGAATTTCTTACTTTATTAGCTTTTTCAAAGATGTTTTTTTCTTTTCTTGTATCAATATGATTAGTATACAGCATTTTGCCTGACTTGTCAACAATTGCTAAACCTGTAATACTTGTGGAAATATCTAAACCTAAGATCATAAATCTAATTTTAACTTAAAAGTGTAATCTTGTTCAATGGTTTTTTTAACCGGATTCGCAACTTTTGCCACAGCAATTAGATTTTTATCTTTGTCATAAACGCCAACAGTTCTTATGTAGGTTGTTGGCTCAAAGCTAGCTGAATAATTTGAAAATGAGCTTGAAACAATATTTTTAACTTGTACCTTATTACTTTCTTCGTAATACTGAGAAGAGGTATTGTTAATATAATTAGCTTTTGTGGAAGCATCAAGATAAGTTGGATTGTTGCTCCAGTTAAGATCGTTTTTAGGAGCATGGGCAAACATAGTTAAAGTTGGTTTTGGTACCGTACCCTGAAAATCAACAACATAAGATGAACCTGTGATCGCTGAACCTGCCGCCCCTGAAACATTAATGTAAGAACCAAAGTGAGTCCACTTGGGATTATCTAAAATCGCTACCCCTGCCGACGATGTTGGTTGTTGATAATACTCTTGACCAGAACCTAAACTAGAGGTGTTAGTAAGAATAACAATTCCCTCTTCATAAAGGGCAAAACCGACTACTGTGCCAGCACCTAAAGTAGAATTTGTTTGCTCTATAAGCTCTCCGTTCTTTTTTGTATCTTGTGCTTTTGCCAACAAAGACCCGCTTTTATAGAACTCTAAATTAACACTGCCGGGTTTTATCATTGAGCCATAAAAGATATTATCGACACTTAATATGTTAATATCTTGTAATAAATCGCCATTTACAGTATCTGCTTTTAAATCAAGTGTTTCTGTAAAATAAGAATTAAAATTATAGACACCAGATCTTTCTCTTCTATAATTTATAGAATTTTTTAAAGAAAGAAATTTGGCTATTGATGATGTAGCTGGTGAACCAAATCCAGTTGTATATTCTGGTTCATATCCACCAACACTACTTTTTTTAATAAAATCTCTTTTCATCTCAAAAGAGATTCTAGCCTCTCCTGTAATTGGAGAATACCCACTTTTGTTATAAGATTTATCCAAACTTGTAAATAAAGTGTGCTTGTTGTCATAAATTATATTTAAATCATTTAACTGTATTGTACCAGTCTGATTTAGTAAAGCAGTTGTGTACAAGCCATTATCTACTTGATCATTTATATACGCTTTTCCATTAAAAAAACTAAACTTATATCTCGGATTAGCTACTACTGTATTGGATATAATGTCATTTTGTTTAAATTTGTACATGTCATTTTTTAATAGTCTAGTCTCATTCTTAAAGTAAACTCGTTACCTGGAGTTTTCTTAAGGGGCTCACTCAATTTACCAACTGCTAAAAGTTGATTATCAGGGCTGTATAAGCCTACTGCTGTAATATAACTTACTGGTGGGTCGTTTGGATTGTTTTTTACCACAATTTGACTAGCACTGGTGTAAGATGGATTAGAACTATAGTTAAACTCATTATTGTTTAATCTACAGAAATATACTGTAGAGTTCAACTCTGTAGTATTATTAAATTCAATGTTTTGTACATGTGCTCTAACACCATTAACAATATCGTTTATAGATGCGCTTAACATAGCACCTTGCGGCGTTAGAGCAGTTGTTGTAGCAAAAGAAGAACCACTAGTAAGCTCTGTACCAAAAGTTTCAGTATTCGCAGTTAGTACAACCAAACCCGCATCATAGAAAATAAATCCATAATTAGTCTCAGTTGGCACGGTAGCTGATTGTGTGCCCAACTGCAAAAATGCATAATCACCCATAGGCGAATTTGTTCTGTAGGTTGTTGGGTTGTTTGCTACAGCATAAGCATCAGAAAAAGTTTTTGTTCCAACAAATGGGCTAGCATATGAACCAGTTCCTATTGTCAAACGAAAGCTGCCTTTTTTGATCTCGTCTTTCATTATCACTCTATCAAAATTAATAAAGATGGCATCTGAAAACTTATCTGGGTCCCAGCTATTAGCTGGGTTTAAAACTCCTGAAGCATTAAATGGGACTACGTTTTGATTAGTATCATACCCTACATATTGTTGAGCAAATAATCTATAAATATTGTTTTTAAGATCTTTATCTACATTCGCATCGACACCTGTGCTATCAGTTGTTCTACCAGCAGTCATGCTAAATAAGAAGTTTGCCGATGAACTAGCATATGGATAGTCATATACATCGATATGGTCATTATTAGAAAAATATTTAATATTACTTTCTGATGGGAATGTTCCATAAGTACCAGAGATGATAGTTCCGGTTACTGGAATTTGTTCATACAAATTAGTTTTAAAATCCGTTGTGTCGTTTTGTCCTAGATTTTTATAAATAGACATATATTATCTCCGTCCTTATCTTTGTGTTCTAATGAGTTCTACTGGGATTGTAATCGATAGACCTGTTGTATTTCCTACAATCTTAATACTTGTTTGAATAACGTCTACATCAACGCTTGTACCAGCATAACCTGTCACTTGACTTGTTCTGTAATTAGTAAAAATGTAATCTTGATTTGTCTGAGTTATAACAAAGGAAGGTGATATAACGTTATCAGTGCTAGGTCCAGCAAAAGTACCTGCTGGATTTGTTGCTTTGGGTAGGAATAATGTTGGTTCCGTAGATGTTGTCACATCATACACTCTTAAGTTGTCGTCTCCTGAGAAGACGTTTGATTTTGCTGCCGGTGTAGCAATCGTTGATCCAGCTATTTCGTTTGTTAAACCCGTTGGGGCTGTTAGAGAAGCTCCACCATTTGTTATTGTTGTACCGGGAACAACCAGTTTAATAAACCTGTCATCGACTATAATCGAATACTGAGTTTCGTCCAAATTAGAATCAACTTGTGATAGTGTTGTTGAAATTGGATCTCCAGCGTCACCGTTGTTAATGCCCAATGGAGTTCTCATTCTTAAAGTATTTACCGAACTATTAGCAGTTCTGGCATCCATAAAGCCATCGCCTAGAGCAGTGCTTGATGTGTCAGTAAAGGCATCATAGGTAATGTCGTCAGCAATAAAGGCATAAGCGTTTCTGTTGCTAGCAAACCCTAGTTGCCCAACACTCGATGTGTCACTTTTTAATTCTGGCAAATAAAGTAAATTTTGATTTGCTATTGAAAATAGTTTATGTTTTAGAGAAATAGAAGCATCAGTATGGGCAATTTCTACTGGTAGCGCTAAAAGATTTAAATCAAAATAAGCTGATCCGCTAGCATTAGTCTTATCATATAGACTATAATTGATCTCATCATCCCCCAAAGCAAACTTTGCTACTTTGAAAGTTCCTGCTGCCAGCCTCTTTCTTCCTTCGTTAGTCAGAACGGTATCTAAAATGATATCGCCCGAGTTATCTAAAAATGCCATCTATTTTCTCCTTTAAATAAATAGTGGTTTAACACTTTAATTATCCAACAACGGTATTAAAACATTTACGACCTTAGCCACTTCAGCTTCTTTTTCTTTTTGAAATTTAGCTGCCGCAGCCGGCGAGAGAAGCCCTGTGAGAGCTTCATCTATCAATTCCGAATGTTGTTCTATCTGTTTTAGTAGAGCTTTTGTTTGGATTTCCTGTACTTTTTGAGTGTACTTTAAGTTTATATCAAAAACTCTTTTACTCTTTTTTGAGCGAACTCTAATTTTAAATTTAGGTGGTTGGCCACCTGGAGTTGTAGTGTATACTCCTGATTCCCCTTCACCAATTGAAGAGGCATTAAAAGGTTGTAGTTGTTCAAAGCTAGGCTTGACTTTAAGAAGTTTTTGGAAAGTCTTTGTAGTAACTTTGTTATCTTCTACTGGGTATTCATAAACATTAACCTTTGTATAAACATAACCAGAATCTTCTACAACTTCGACTTCATAAGTAAAAGAGGCATTAGAATATAGTCCAACAAAATCCCTACTAATAAAGGTATAATAATATTTTTGATTTGGAATTATATTGCTTATGTAAGCTGTTTCACCATTTAAATAATCTAAAACAAACTTTTCGCCATTATCAACTAAATCTTGTAAACTTGTTGGAGGTCTATCTAATTTTCTAGTATGAATCTCTGATAAATCATTTTCGGATCTGGCAAGAACCATACCGGCGTCTAAATTAGGTTGGATTTCTTTGGATTTTAATTTAATTTTTTCAACTAGTGACTTATTACCACTAACATTCAAAGCATTAAATGCTGCGTCAGGTTTAATAGCCATATAATCAAACTGAACCGATTCATCAAACCTAATCTTTATTTTATTGTTAACATCGGCTAAAGCAACAAATGTAGCGTCTGGAGCTACTGGAGCTACGTTAATGTTATCTACTTCTAGACTTGGTTGTAATGGTAATTCAAAAATTCTTGATGAGTTAGTTTCAAATAGGTCAAAATCAAATCTATCAAAAAATTCTTTTTGGGCTTCTTGAGGTTCAATAAAAGATATTAAATTTTGGTTAGGATTGAAAAACACATCATATTGTGACTTTATTTCTTGCTCTATGCCGCTTCCAGAATATATAAATTTATCAAATACACCGTTTATAGGGGCTCGTCCTATTTGTCTTATTTTTAATTGTGAAACGGTGGTGTCGCTTTCTACATAATAGTAAACAAAAATGCCTTCGCCAGATTCCACACTACGAGTTCGCTGGCTGGCAATAAATTTATATTTTCCAGTAGGTATTACATACTTTACCCCCGAAGAAATAGCAAAGCCAACTTCAAATAGTGACCCTGGAAATGTTTGATAAGAGCCGTCTGGAATCTGACCAAAATTGTTGAGAAAAAAGGGACTATATATTTCTGCTTCTGTTTCAACAATTTCTGGGTTTTCTATCGCTGGAGGCTCTTTTCTAGTTGTTAAAGTTAAATTATCATAGTAGTAAAATTTACCGTCAACATTATAAATACCAAGCAGTGTGTAATAGTAAGTTTTACCATAAATTACTTGAGAATCAAATATTCTTACTTGCTGTGAGTCTCCTTTCAATCGAATTGGGATATGATATGTCTGAACAACAGAGTCGAGCCAGTCCTTGTAAAAATCTGCATCTAAGGGCTGCTCACTTTTAACAAGTTTTAGACCAATAAGCCTGCCTTTTCTCACTAAGTTGTCTTGAACTGATCCGTAGGAATACCCTTTAGCTAGATTGTCAACTGGCATCGCACCCTTAAATAAATTAGCCATTGTTATATTTTGAGGATTTTCAATGGCAAAAGTTTTTGCTGCAAATTTATCAAAATTAAATGGGGTTGACAATAGTGTAAAAATTTGAAATTGTTTGTTTGACGTGTTATATTTTAATGAATCAAAATATTTTTCGTAATCTTGTAATGATGAGTCCGCAAGAAAGCTTGTTATAGCTGTAGCCAATTGCTCTTTTAGTGACTTTTGCTTTGCGATTCTTTCGTTGTACAAAGCTAGTTGCTTTTGAACTGGTGCGTTTGGATTAGGCGGATTATCTTTAAAAGCAGCAGCATCATTGACAGTAAATCCATAATAACGAGCAATATAGTTAGCAAAACCGGTAATTAAATCTTTAGTTTTTGTATTGCTGGCTCCGTCCAACTCACTTAAGAAATAATCTATAATAGCAGCATCATATTGACTTCTGCCTTCCTTGGTGTTTTGAGTTGACACTCCATTCATTCTTGGTATCGCTGGACTGGTGGTGTAGGTAATTGCGCTTGCTGTACTATTCTCAAATGGTGGAACTTGTATAGTTACAACATTATATGCTTTATCAATACCAATATCGCTTTCGCCGCCTTCTGCTTCTATATTTTTCTCTATTGAATCGGTCTGATCTGTTAAATAAATTAGATTTTGTAGTTTAGAAATTGGTTTTAATAGCTTGTTTTCGTTATCAGCTTCTACTTGCCAATCTTTATAGTTGGTTGCTAATTTAGTTTGTTTAGAAATTAACTCTAACTCACCATCTATTTTTGTTGTTTTAAAAGCATAGGCAAATTTTAGTGTTGTTTCGTCTTTTTCTGGATTTAGCTCGCCACCAGTAAAAAAATCATCGTTACTAGAAATATCTGTTTTCTGTATTTTTTTTGCTACAGTCCTTACAGATAAAGAAATTTTATTTTTACGAGTTAGCCCTTCAGGTCGAAAATTATAGTCTTGAAATACCTGACCAGACTGGGTTGTCTGAGCCTTTGAATCCAGTGTTGCAAATTTTTCTATTAATTTTTTATGAATATCGCTTGGTATTTGATCTGATGTTAAGTTATTTACACCAATCTTAATTGAAAATTTATTATTATTTTCTTGAGTAAATGTGCAATATCTTAAAGCGTCAATAACTGAGTTTAAGTCCTTATCATTGGTAAGTGCTTTTTCAGACTGTAAGCCTTTATAAATTAAATAATTTAAAAATAATTTTCTTATTTCGTCTGATGAGACTACCTTTCCATCTTTATCAAGATAGTGATTAAAAATAAGTTTACTTGGTGGATTAAAGTTTGTTGTCATTTTAAGTTTCTAAGATAAAATACCTGTTGTAAATAGATGTCTGTAATAATTCAGGTGTCTTTATACCTAATGATTCATTTGTGTAATGATCAATTTGACACATGTACTTTCCATCTGCTTCTAAACCTGATATAACTTCATCAGTCAATAGAACATAATCATTCTGCTCTGGTAATAAGATTGTCACCTTAAACAACGATTTAAACATAAAATAAATTATTCCATACACTACAAAACTTTTGTATAGTTCATCTTTACTTAAGAACGCTGGATCGCTGAGTTCGTTTCTATAATATTTATATAAAAATAAAGATTGGACTGGCAAAATATTAATGTTTAGTTCCACTTGTTCGTAGGTTCGATAGAATTCATAAAACCTTTTTAAAAAGAATGGCTCTAGACGATTAAAGATCGTAAAGGCAAATAAGTTATTTCCTAAAAAGTTTGTTGGGCCCACCTCAGACTGTCTAGACCCATTGTTTCTTTGATCAGATGGGCTTACATTATCTACACACAAATCTGTTCTAAGAGTTGTTGGAATCTCAAATGTCTTTATTATATTAGATGTGCTTTGTAGATATGCTTCTCTATCCGTTTCAGTTTTTAAGCTTGGGACTTGGGATACTACTAAAGAGTTTAGATGAAATGTTAATTGTTCGCTTCTTTGTTCAGTATAGAACTCACCCTCTGTCACCTTTTCTAGTTTGTTGGCTAGGGATAGTTTAAAGTCATATGTTATATCGTTGGCAATAATCTCGTTTACAGCCTTTATATACTGTAACAAATCGTCATATGAAAAATCATAAAAAACATTTTTGTCATTTGATAAAACTTTCTTGTCTCTAACGTAGTATGAGTCAGCGCTAAGATAACTTAGGGCTAAAGACTCTAAATCTGCTGTTTGTGTTCCTGATTTTGTATCGACTTCTGGTCCAATATCTTCATTAAAGTATTTTTGTACCTCTAGAGCCGCTCTATCCCTATATGCTGAGATGTTAATTGAATTAATAGAGCTTTGCTGCTCATTAAAAACTACAACGTCTACTGCTCTTTCAGCGTCTTTTACATCGATCGTTTTATCGTAATCTCTTTGTAGGGTAACTATTTTTGAATTTGATCTTTTTTCATAATCAGTTGTTTGCTCAACCAAGTCTGTTATCTGCTCGTTTACGCTCTTTAGGTATTCTTTTAAAGCTGAGTTAACTGCTATTGTATTGCTGCTGTTATAGATAAATAATCTATCTTTTAAATCATCAGAATTAGAAGAAATAATTCCATTTAGACCATCGAGAGTTTTTACAATTTTATCTCTTTCAACACGAATAAAAGGAACTAAATCTGTTCTTAAAGACGTGATAAAGTTTCTTTCCTCTTCTAATTTTGGGATTAAAGATGTACTAGCATATTCTGTAATCGCGTCGATCATACCAACTTCAATATTAAAGCTAAAATTCTCTTTCTTAAACTCATTACCAAACAATGTAAAGTTGCCTTGGTAAAAAGTACCAAATACCTTTTCTAAACCAGTTATTCCTGGCTGCTCTACAGTAAAAGACATTTTATCTTCTGAATTGTAAACATAGGTGTTGACTTGTCTAATGAAATTGTTTTCTGACAAGTAGTTGTTGAAATCCTGATCTTCATTTAAAAATGACAAAAAGTTATTGTCTTTAAAATATCCTTCTTGATCCACTCCAAAAAATACAACAACATTTTTATTTTTCTTTAAAATGTAAAAAAGATCAGAAATGTAGCTTTGATTATACTCATCTTTTTGACCCTCTAAGCTTTGCTGATAAAGTATTTCTTTCTGTGATTGTACTGATGTAGATACTGCATTTGAGCTAGCAATTCTAAGATCTGCAAAGTTATTTGTCGCAACGTTGTTGCCTATTACCAACCCCTGATAAAAGGTTTTTTGGTATTTTGATAAAAGAAGTTGTTCTTTATTATAAAAAGTTATATAAGCATATACACTACTAACAGGAATATCTGTTTTTATTTTAATGTTAATCTGTCCATCAACCAAATAATCTTCAAGATGATACTCTTTAGCCTCTTGAAAATCTGGGGATTCTGTAACTGAAGGTAGGAATACTACCTTAAAATACAAGGGTGTACCAATGCCAGCCTCTTGAACCGAAAAGGTTGAGCTTATAAAGGTTTGTATTCCATCCAATTCGTATTGAAAAGAAGTTGCTTCAACCTCTAAAGTCGCACCTGATAAAAAAGTGTTTTGGTTTAGTACATTCATTATTCTGACTCGGGCTCACATAACTCTTCTGGATCTGCTACTATCTCTGAATAAATATTCTTAATTTTAAAATTACTTTCAAATCTAGCTTCTTCGTCAAGTAAAACATTAAAATATTTTTCAACTGAGTCTGAACTATCAATATTTTCTTCATCAAAATAAAGTCTTTTTAGTTTATATTGATCTTGGGAAGCACCATCTGGCTCCAGCACTTTGAATATTTCTATTTCAAATTCTCTAACTTCTGCTGGTTCAAAAACATTTAACTCTTCTAAAAATATAAATAAATCTTCATTTCTATTATCAAAATATAATCTAGCTCTATTCCCACCATCAGCTAATTCTTCTTCATATCGGTAAAGCTTATAATTCACATTAACATTAAATTGGGGAATTCTTTCCTCATAAGTATTAACTGACTTAAGAGAGCCACTTGAGGTTAGCTCGTTTTCTAAATTAGTTAAAAATATGTCTTTCTGAGATGTAGAAAACACGCTTGGTAGATAAGGACTTTCATTAAACGAGATTTGCCAAGCTGGAGCGTATTCGTTCTGTACTTGATAGCTTCCAATTGGGTTCTTGAGAAGGTTGGTGTTGTCATTTACAACTGTTCCACCTAAATCATTAATCTGATCTATTGAGGGAATCGGCTTATCGTATAAGCCCTCTTTTATCCTTTCTTTTGATGCGTTTTGAGTTTCATTATTATCCGCTTCATAAACAACATCGGTATCATAAAACTCGTAATAAGCTGGCCTGAACTCACCCTTGGCCATTAATTCGCGGCCTTCGCGAGTTAGAATAACGTCTAATACTTCTTGTTTTTTATCAAAAATACTAGCCATTACTCTTCTCCTTCATATTCTAAACCTAAGTCTACTTTAGCCATTTCAATTAAAGAATAAAAATCATGTGGGTAATTATAACCAAAGATAGAGTTGACAGGCTCAGTTCCATAAATTGATTTATTTTTAATTTCGTTATAGGTAAGGTTTCTTCTGTATTTGGCTTTAAATATTTTAAATCTCATCTCTTTTGGTAGTCTACCTCCAAATAGATCATTGTTTAAGACACTAGGGCTAATAATCTCGCCTTCTTTAATTTCGTGTGTAATATTAAATTTTTCCATAGAGACTTTAGTACCAGCACTTGGTAGAACACCTTGCCACCACTTAGATAGGTCTTCTTGACTTAAGTTTTCAGTGACTTCAAAAATGTACATCGCAAAAGGAGGTAGAATTGGTCCATATTCGTCTTGTTCTAATCTGCGTCCTGCTGAATCTCTTTTTAACATATAATTTAATTTTGGTGGTAAAATCAAACTTCTTTGTAAAGATAACATATCAGAAAGTGTACTTCTTTGTTCTGTTTTAATAGAACTGTACGCTCTCTCAAATCTGCCAATTGGGTAATGGAAAAAAGTTTCTTCTTCACATTCGTTAGTTACAAATGGAATGGCTACTAAATATTCTCTAAGCTGTGTACTAGTTGCCATCTCACTAATAACTTTTGAGTCTGTTTCAAAACCGCAGGCTTGGGCTAGTGAGCCACTAGTTCTGTTATTGGCAATATCTGGCCCTCTAACTTCTAATTTAAGACCGCTTTTTGTATTTGTTAAATATTGATGCCAAATACCGCGATTAACATCACCAGTATTTTGTCCAGTACCACCGTCTGTTTCATCAGGGAAGCTTGCAGTCACTCCTGTGCCATCTGGCGCAACATTGTGGACTGGGAATTCACATTTAGTGTTTATAATCCATTGACCAGTTTTATCATCATAGTTGAATAAGTCCACACCAGCTTCTACGGTCATAAATTGGGATTGATTAGTATTTGTAGAAGTTCCCTGTATTGCTCCCAACTGTTCAAATATTTGTTGATTTTTGAAAGTTTTAGTGGAAAATCTTAGAATATCGCCAAAAGTTGGCGTTTCTCTATCGCTGATAGTTGTTTTAAAAGCGCTGTAATCAAAGTCGATAGTAGCAATGGCCTCATTAGACTCCCAGGATGCCGCTGGTGGAATTCTAGCATCAACACTAGAACTGCCGTTGACAATGTGGGCAGCCCAGTATTCTTCACTACCCAACTTTAACGATTGGTAAAAACAAGCATGGGCAGTATACGGAGCACCATTAGCTGCTGGATCGTCATGATTACTAAAATTAGATTCTTTTTTAACCACCACTTCCATAGTGTAGGTGTTAAGCGAACCATCTGAGAAGGACCATTCTGATTGTGGCTTTGTTTTGATTGTTGATAAAGTTTTATTTTGAATAAATGTGTCAACAATACCAGCATAAAAGTTGCTAGCAGCAAGACTATATGCTCGGTTAACAAATCCAACACTAGCAGTGGAGTTAAAAGAGTTTTCTGGATCGTTTTCAATGATACTACTGCTGTTTAAATAAGAACTTGGATCAATAATTGTTTCGAAAGGAAGCCTACTAAATGAGGCTGTGGCATTAAACCCAGCAACTGCGGAAGCACCACCCGAGAAATCAAGCTGCCTCATTGTAATACCATCTACATTAACAGTTCCGGCATTGAAGCCTGTGTCGTTAATAAAGCCATTTGCTACATCCCCAGATGTCCCCTGGATATAAACTATATTATTGTTTCCGGCTGCCCCGGCATCAAAAGAAGCCGTAAGGCCAACTGCTCCAGCATATCTATTAGCGGTGATTCCAATTAATGTTCCAGAGGCGTTGATAGCATTTTGAGTGTTCGCAGCAAGAGTAGCAGCATCAGAAGTATTGCTAACAATAATAAATGGATCGTCAACTGTACCTGATCTGCCGTCGATATGGGCATTGGCAAACTCATAAAACATTGTTCCGTAGCTACTCTCTAGCGCCAATTTGTATCCCTCTGGGTCGCCTGTTCCATTAAATGTGAACAGTGCTGTAGCTGAAGCCGCAGTACCTCCAACAACTAAATCGCCACTAGTCCAAATAGCTGTATCTGTTGCTACTCCAGCCCTAATTGAACCGTAGGTCAGTCTAGAAAAGATAGTGTTGTTTAAGGTCTGGAAGCTGGCATCGGCACCTGTTATAGTTGTACCGGGCTCAACTGAACTACTAAATAAAGTAGAAAGCTGTAGCGTCCTTTGTACCGGGTAAAAACCATTATAAGGCAATAGTTTTTTTGCTGCGCTTATATTAATGGAAATTCTATTAGCGTCTCTTTCTTGTACTTGTCTGACTATTTCAATAGCTGGAATGTCGTCTGAGTGGGCAAAAGTTTCTAGAAAAGTCTCATTGTTGTTTGTTGCAACAGATCCAGTAAGAGACAAAGATTGATATCCATCGTTTGATATATCAAATCCTGATTCTATTATTGCTTCAATATTATCTGAGATTCTGTACTCTGGCACAATAGAGTGATCTTTAATGATATTACGAATATCTGAGTTCCATTTAGCATATGTATCTTTGAATGCTCCTTCCCC
>ENA-UZXC01001552-UZXC01001552.1-metagenome-genome-assembly--contig:-Day-2-25m-contig-1552_pt3 | contig 19090 bp, 22 predicted proteins | sample MGYA00260340_ERZ794900 | MGnify/ENA metagenome assembly ERZ794900 | reverse complement strand
GAAGCCGACGTAGCAATGGCCCATGGTCAGGACGATTTGTTTAGTGCAGCTACGAACGATGAAAAACCGTTGTTCAGCAAATCTGCTATACTCGATCCAGATGCTAAACCGAAGGGCGTAACCAAAGCGCAGATCCAAGCGCGGGTAGATCTCTTCTTGGCCAAGTATAAGGGGGCAGACGATGTTAGGGTGTGGATACGTGATACACAAGACGATGCCTTTGGCCCTGGCTCAACAGATGAGCATGGCCCAATCAAAGCGGGATACTACCCAGAACAGAACGCCGTTGTCTTCATTGCCGAGAATATCGACTCAGTACAAGACATTGATTCCACCATCCAGCATGAGCTTTTGGTACATAAGGGCTTGGGTCTGTTTGAAAAGGAAGATGTCCAAGGACTCATCGACGTAATCAAAGAGAATGCGCCTAAGAGTGAGACGCTGAAAGACACTTGGGTAGAAGTGCAGAAGAAGTACGGGGATGAACCCATTGAGGTTCAAGCTGAAGAACTACTGGCTAGAGTTGCCGAGAAGAAGATGTCTAAGCCAGATAAATACTGGAACAAGATCATCACCTTCATCCGCGATATGCTTCGCAAGATCGGGTTCGTGAAAGAGGTCAGCTTCTCCGACCTACGCAAACGTGTCTACGACATGGGCGCAGCCTTTGCCGAAGGGCGACGAGCAGAAACACGACAAGGCTTTGAAGCCGATACCGAACAAACTAAAAGCCCATCATCCGATGGGCTTTCTAGTTCTGGGGCGTTGTTCAGTAGGAAAAATAAGGACACCATCCGTCCGAACCCATCAATGATAGATATGTCTAAACGCCCAGATGTTAAGGTGAGAACCAAGAAGAGTGAGAAGCCTGACATCACGATCTACGGCGTCACCGCCGACGGGCAACGCGCCCTGGTGGCCAAACCGCGCGCCGGTGGCTGGGATATAGTGGTTGATAGGCGAGCCAGCGGCGAGATGTTTACGGACGGCAAACCCCGTGAGTACACTGCGAAGAATCGCAAGCAAGTTGAAGCCCGCGTTGAGATGCTAGGACTTGAGCTTGAGACGGTGATCAACAAGCGTAAGCCGCCACAAGAAAGTGTCTTGGACGAGAACCACTGGGAGATGCCCCCTACCACATGGCTTGAACGTGTTCGCTTCCATGCGCAAGACCGATTCCTTAGTCTGTTTAGGGCGCAAGAAGAAATCGAAAAGTACCGTGGCGAAAAGCTGCCTGATGATGTGAAAACCTACGAATTGGAGACGCTGTATCACGGCAAAACAGAGGCACAACTAGACGACTTCCAAGAGGACGTACTGAAGCCAATGATTAGTTTCATGGGCAAGCACGACCTGTCTTTGGAAGACGTAAGCGAGTTCTTGTACGCCCGTCATGCCGAAGAAGCCAACAGAGCGCTGGCTGAAATTAACGCTGACCGTGAAGATAGCGCTGCGAGGTCTGGTATGAGTAACGAAGAAGCGGCGAAGATCATGGACAACTTCAAGTCGGCGGGTAAGCTGGACGCACTGAACCAGGTGGCTCAGATCACCGACGGTATCCTTGAGAAATCGCGCCGGATATTAGTGAAGGCAGGGCTTGAACAAGAGAGCGTCGTCCAAGGGTGGCGCGACCAGTATGAATACTATGCCCCACTATGGGGGGATCCATCGGATCCCGATGGTACAATGCAATCCCGTGGCAAAGGCATGAGTGTTGGCGGTGCGGAGACAATGCAACGGATGGGGCGCGATACCAGAGCGGATAACCTATTGGTTAACATCGTTGTTCAGCACGAAAAGACGGTTATGCGGGCTGAGAAGAACGCAGTGGTTCGCTCATTACTCAAGCTCATTGAGCAAAATCCAAACCCAGACTTTTGGGAGGTAGATAAGCCTGAAATTAAACAAGTCCTAGACCCCGTGACGGGGTTGGTCGTCAGCCAAAAGGATAGCCGCTATAAACTTGCAGACAACGTTGTTAGCGTTAAAGTAGACGGCGTAGAGCATCACATTACATTCAATACGAAAGACAAACACGCAATGTATATCGCGCATTCGTTGAAGAACTTAGGCGCCCAGCAGGTAGGTATGGTTGTTAAGGCGGGCCTTATGGCTAACCGATACCTTGCCATGATTAATACTAGCTGGAACCCTGAGTTCGTGTTGTCTAACTTCTTCAGGGATATTCAGACGGCGTTCATTAACTTGAATGACACTGAAGCGGCTGATATGAAGGCGCGGATCATTAAGAACGTAGGTAGTTCGATCGCCGCTATCAGGCAGCACCAAAAAGGTGAGCGTGGTACGGAAGCAGAGCGCTGGTACGATGAGTTCCATAAGGCGGGTGCGCAAACCGGTTGGTTAGATCATTACGACTCTATGGCTAGTCGGGCTAGCCAGATCGAGTCTATGATTAGGCGGGACAAACATATGTCCGTAGACACGCTCCACCGGTTGTTTGAATATGTCTCTGATGTTAACACGGCGGTTGAGAATGGCATTCGCTTGTCGGCGTATATTGAGCTTCGCAAGATGGGCTTTAGTATACAACAAGCGGCCAATATAGCTAAGAACTTGACGGTGAACTTCAACCGACGAGGTGACGCTGGCCAGACGGTGAGCGCATTTTATCTGTTCTATAACGCGAGCATACAAGGCGCGACACGAATATTTCAAGCTGCTAAGAGTAAGAGAGCGCGAAAGCACATGGCTGCGCTGGTTGCATTCTCCGCAACGCTAGACATGCTGAACCGACTGTTGAGCGGTGAAGATGAAGATGAGGTGTCACCTTACGATAAGATACCAGCCTACGTTAAACAGCGTAACATGGTCATCATGTTGCCTACCCTTGGCGATGAAACTCCTGAAAGGAACTATCTTAAAATCCCAATGCCTTACGGCTATAACGTATTCCACGTTATAGGGCAGGTAACTGGTGAGGCGCTATCATACGGCATCGGCGCGAAGGATCGGATCGACGTAGGGGATATGGCAATGCGGGTTACGTCGTCAATCGTCCACGGGTTTAACCCCGTAGGTAGTGATGCCTCAGTCGCACAGTTTGTAGCACCTACACTGATGGACTTCATCGTTCAAACGAGTGAGAACAAGGACTTCTCTGGAACCAAGATACGGCCTGACCAGATGTCGTTCGGGCCTGAAACGCCAGATAGTCAACTGAGCTGGAAATCTGTACCGGCACCGGTGAAGACGTTCGCAGAACTACTCAACGATATGTCTGGGGGTGATACGCTTCGCCCAGGGGCTATTGATGTCTCACCAGAGACTTTGGAACACGCCTATAAGTTTATCACTGGTGGCGCTGGCCGGTTCTATTACGACATAGTAGGTACACCGGCCAACTTGGCTTTCGGCACTGATGATGTTGAAATCCGAGATGTTCCAATACTCCGTAAGCTCGTCGGTGTGATTGGTGATCGCACCGATGTAGACAGATTCTACTCAGCGATAAATGATGTTGCACTAGCGTCGAGGGATCTGAAAAGAGCTAAAGCACTGCACGATCCCGCCGAGGTGGCGGATGTAAGGGCGAAGTGGGGGCATCTACTTAGGTTGGACACCAGGGCTAAGGCAGTGGTTAAAAAGGTTCGAAAACTGAGTGACAGGCTTGGCAAGATAGAAAGCAGTAATAAAACTGACGCTGAGAAGAAGCTGCAAACGTATGAGACTACGAAGATGATTCGCAAAGAAATGTTTAGATTCCGTAACTTGTACCAGACGCAGCTAGATTCGGTAGAGTAGGGGGTTGACAGCGCCAAGGATGGTGCTGTACCTTATGCGCCTTGCTAGGTTTTTAGAATACTGCGCTCTCAGAATTTATCCTTATAAATCAATGAGTTAGTTTGTGTCCGCGCAACACTGGCAGTGTTGAGGTCAGCGGTTCGATCCCGCTAGGCTCCACCAATATCAAGGGTTAGCAGGTAAGTGCCTACTAACTGGACACAAACTGGACACAAACTTCTGGACACAAACTACCTATCATTTGGTTAGTGTCCACTAACCTGTCCAGCCTACTTCTTAAAATCCCCTCCAATTTGTTCAGCCGTAAACTGAATCGGCGCATCATCAAATGGCAAATCATGGCCATCTTGGTAGATTAATTGTGTGTCGATAGACTTGTGCGCATTGTTCTTTTGGATGGCTTCTTTAGATTCTTTTGCATCTTTGGCTAAACTGTTGGCCAGTGATCTGACCGTGTGGAATGTCGGTGGGTTTTCCATATCAGTGTACCCAGCTAACTCTCTTGCTTTGTTCATCATTGTGATGAGATTGCGCGGGGTAACTTGGCAGATATGATCTTTGGTCTTGCCAAGGCGCTTCTGTTTGGGTGTATGACTTATCACATAAGGACAGCCGTAGTTTCTAATGGATGCAAGTCTTGCCCTTGAGACTAACTGGCGCAACAAGTCATAGTCTTTTATATTCCATTGCAGTCGTTCTGCTTTCGCCTCACCAACTTGCGCCAGTGACTTGCCGATTACCTTTTTAAGCAAATCGTTTTCTAAGTCATCTGACAGCTTCAACGTTAGAATATCAGTCTCGCGCATAAACGTGGTCAGACTAATACCCATCGCAATTTGTAGCCCTTCATAGCCTAGCACCCCTGCTGCATGATAAATCTTCCAGAAGCCAGTCATATCAAACCGCACACTGGCTCGCCTGGGTGTGGCGGATTCGTACAGGCGCGGCTTATCATCAGACAAGGTAAATGGGTTGTACTTCATCGCGGGGAGTAGTTCTCTTCCCATCAGCCAGTTAAAAAACCTGCGTAACTCGGCATGACGCGCTTTCTGTTGGTGGGGGGTTAACGTGTCCCACCAGTGCATGATCTCGGTTCTTTTAAGTTGTGCCAAGGGGCGTGTTATTTGTTTACAGAACTGGACTAATGAATACTTGCGATTACGCCAACTGTCCAGCTCTTTCAGGCTTGGGCTTTGAGTCTCACGGTATAGGATGAAATCATCAACATAGGCGGCAAGCATACCGTTTGTGTTTGGGTCACTCTTTTTCGGCATCTGATCGCGTAACGCATTATTATGCTCCGCTATTTTGTTTGCCAAGTGAACATCACTAGCAGGGAAGGTTTTGAACGACATATCAGGGCGGCGGTAGCGCCAGTATCCGGCGCGACCTTTGTTGTCTGCGTAGAGCCAGTCGGCTAATACCACGCCCTCAAAGGTTCGTTGTTGTTTTGGTCTTGCCATTGGTGGTGGCTTCTTCTTCTTGGATATGCTCATAGCCTACTCCAATAAATTCAACGTGTCATTCTCCGGCTTCAATGCAATCACGATGTTAGATGCTAGATAGTCTTCTTCGATGTAGGGCGTACCGGCTAGGATGCGGCCAGGGATAGCTCCACTTTCGATTAAACGGCACCACACCGCCTTGCTTGGGCGGGAGTCTTTAGTGAACCATTGCTGGTTCGTCTTCGTCCACAGTTTAAGCATTTAATCTTCTCTTTAAATTAAGGTTCCAAAGCTTCATCACTTACAACCCCTCCGTCGTCGGCTCAATCTTGTCGCCGTCATACTCTAATGTGAGTAGGCTTTCCGCCGCAGCGTCCACCTTTTTACGAACCGCGTCATTTAATACCCCCAGTGGGAGTATATCGGCGGCGGGGATGGCCTTTTGGAAATCAATAGGTGCGTTGATCACGCTTTTATTCATGTTGTCTCCCACTACGTCCTCCAGTACAGCCATTCGACTATTTCACCCATTACATGATTAGTCAGAATGGTGATCAGCTCATCTTCATTAAGGTTTTCGATGTCCGTTTTCTCAAGAGAATACAAACCTTTTTCAATGCCGTCCTCGACAGCGATCTGTAGTATCCGTTCGTAGTTTGGCACCATGGTTTAATACCTAGTGTACGTTGTTCATTTCGTTGAACTCAGTACAACCATTTCGTTGAACTCAGTACAACTCGCGCAGTAATAATCAACGTCGTAATCCCCTGGGCCTACCAAGCTTTTCTTGGTTGACCCAAGTTCAGCGCTCACAATAAACAGGCATTCGCACTGCTCACAGTTCACCAGATCGGGTACAACATCAAACAGGGCGCTGGCGCTTTCTCTGGTAAATTCAAAACATGTAAAATCTGACATAAAATGCTCCTTATCTAGTCTAGTTTTTCGCGGTTCTGCCTACGCTCAATATGATCCTCTATGGCCATTCGGCGCTCTCGCTTTGCAGCATTATCGCGAGCGACCCGCTCTTCATTGCGCTGCTTTAGTTCATCCACTTGCTCTTGTGTTAAGCACGGGGTGCCTACTGTATTATCTCCATTCATTTCTAATCGTCCTTGTATTTCATGAATACTTTGATTACTTCCGCGCCGACCTGCGGGACAATGGCGTTACCCGCTCCGCGCAGTATGCCCACGCGATTGGGTATCCCATCAACCAAAGGGAAAAGCGCGGGTTCAGTTGGGATGGTTCTCGTTTTTGAATCAAGGCAGTCGACATATGTGGAATCTGTCCAGTTTGTTCTATGGATGATGCTACAACCCCCACTAGCATCGACAACTCTATGGACTTCCCTATCTTTATTCGACGCTGCACAACTGGGTCTTTCCATTTCCCTCGATCCCTGTTGTCGTTGGCGCAGGGTGTTGGCCACCCTTTGTGCTGCAAACCACAATCTGTCTCTTTTTTGCGGAGCGCCGACGCTACAAGCTGGGAGTACGACCATTGCCGTGGCGTAGTTTTGTTTTTCCAGGTCAGCTTGTAGATCGTCGAACCATTCGTGCCTAATTGCGCTTGCAACCTGCTCCCCAAAAACTGTTGGAGGTTGGCGCTCTCTAATGAGATTGAAGAAGACGGGCCACAAGTGTCGTTCATCGTCTTTTCCCTTGTTGTTTCCTGCAACTGAAAAGGGCTGGCAAGGTGGCGATCCTGTCCAAACAGGTCTTGAGTCTGCCCAACCGGCAAGTCTAAGGGAGGCTGACCATCCGCCAATTCCAGCGAAAAAGTGGCATTGGGTGAAGCCTTTAAGGTCGCCTGGGGAAACTTCGGTGATGCTTCGTTCATCTACTTCTCCCTCTGGGATCAGGTTGTCTTTGATTAATTCACGTAGCCAGGCGGCTGCAAAAGGGTCAAATTCATTGTAATATGCACTCATTGGTTTATTTCCATGGGCGCGTCAACACGTTGCGTGGCGTGATATTTCCAGCGTTAAGTGGGCCTTTTTTACGGGCTTCTTTGCGCTCCAGATTGCGTTCAACGCGACAAGTGTTGCATTCATAGGGGCCAACCCGCTTGCGAATCAGCTCCGTTTGAAACCACTGTCCTTTTTCGCCGCACTCACACTCGACGGTATATAGATGTTGAAGGCCAGGGGATCTATTTGGATTGATTTGACGACCTTCGTAGCTGACGATAGTGAGATGGTCTAAAACCGAACCAGGTTTAAAACGTGGAATCGCCGGTGGTGGTGTTTTTTTGTAAACAACTTTGAGGTTCATAGCTTGTGTCCTTTCTTTTCGTTCTCAATCATCCAGTCGATGTACACTTTGGCTTTGTTTAGATCTTGAATGCCATCTTTACGCGTCCATCGGCTTGTATACTTAATGACGTTCGCCCAGCAGTAGCCGCGCATCTCTTCTTGAGATAAGCGATCACGGATATAATCAATGGTTTCAATATCACCCGCCGCGTAATGTGGGGGTGAATTGACCATATCGGGGTTGTCGATACTTGGAATGACTTCCATGAGGTTCTCCTTTGGTGGGCTATTGAATCGTTTCGCCAATGACGCCATGCTTACGACGACGCCAGTTCTGCTTTAACTTACGAAACCATGCGGTGATTGTTTTCATCATCATTACTCCTATATTTCAGCGCGTCTTTCAGCGCATCTTGGACAGTTTTTTTATTGAGCAGTCGATCCATCACAATCTCATCGACAGTGTTAGGAACAACTAGGTGGTGAACTGTTACGGGTTTGGTTTGCCCTTGGCGGTAGAGGCGGGCGTTGAACTGTTCATACAGTTCCAATGACCAGTTGAGGCCGAACCATACGATCCGACTACCGCCGCTTTGAAGATTCAAACCATGACCTGCGCTTGCAGGGTGTGCCAGTAGTATGTCGATCTCGCCGTTGTTCCAGCGCTCAACCGCTTCGCCTTTACTGTCTACCTGAACGGCGTTCGGGAACCGCTCTTTGAGGCGGGCAAGATCACTTTGGAAGTTGTAAGCAACAAGCACTGGCTCGCAAGCCAGTTCGATAATCTCTTCTAGCGCATCCAGTTTCGCGTCGTGGATCCGTTCCCATGTGCCGTCTTGCTCGTCCAAGTACAGGGCGCCATTGGTCAGTTGCATACATTTGCTGGATAGCACGGCGGCGTTAACCGCAGTGACATCGCCTTTGCTCAGCTCAACGAACATATCGTCTTGCAGTGTCCGGTAACGTCCGGCTACCGACTTCGGCAGTTCAACCGGCTCAGTCACGGGTAGATACTCAGGCAGCGTTAAATAATCTGCGGCGCTCATGCTGATGACAATGTCACTGATTGCCTTATGGATCTGGGCGTCCGCGATAGGCTTTGGCGTCCACTTGTGACCAAAATAGTCGGCGTCGAACCAGCGGTTCTTGAATGATGTAAAGGTCTTACCCAGTCGAACGCCCTCGTCGAGCAGATAGGTCTGACTCCACAGATCAATCAGCCCGTTGCTGGCGGGGGTGCCAGTTAGTCCAATGACTTGTGTAAGCCGTGGGCGTAATCGCTTGAGCGCTTTAAAACGTTTGGAGCCTGGTGCTTTGAGTTTCGACAGTTCGTCGAAAACCACAGTCTCATAAGGCCACTTCTTACCATAGGCGGTAATTAGCCAAACAAGGTTCTCGTAGTTGATGATGTGAACATCCTCATGACCTTGCGCAGCGCTCGCTCGTTTTGCAGCGGGGCCAGTAAGGATCGCACTGGTGAGATCGATGTGATCCCATTTGTCGATCTCCTGCTGCCATACCATGTTGGCTACGCGGAGCGGTGCAACGATCAGGATCCGGTTCGCTTCATAATCGCGGTGCAGGTCTTGAAGCGCGGTCAGCGTTGTTACTGTCTTACCCAGCCCCATTTCCAAAAAGAGTGCGCAGTTGCGCTTCGACTTAATAAAGTCGATTGCTGATTTCTGGTAGTCGTGCGCGATGAATTTCATAAGCTCTCTAATATGTCGTCTATCGTTTCTTTGGAATCAACCACGAACACTTCTTGGCCAAGGTTGCGCAGTTTTTCGATCTCTTTCACTTGCAGCACAGTGGGCTTCTTCTTAGGTGCCTTGCACTCAACAAAGATTAAGCAGCCATTAGGAAAAACGCAGACGCGGTCAGGTACGCCACGGCGCGAAGGCGATGTGAACTTGTACGCAACGCCGCCTGCTTCTTTTGCTCGCTTCACTAAGTAGTTCTCAATGTCCCTTTCTAATATCATTTTGAATACCTCATGCCTTCAAAACCTTTGGCATCTAGTGGTAGGCCGTCGGCCCAACTGGGGGAAGTGGAAAGTAATGCTGATAGCGCTGGGGCGCTGAATTGTTCTTCGTCAGGGCATAACGTCACGACTTCGTCATGGACGGTGGCGACGATCTCATACCCAGCGGCCTCAATGAGCGGCAGGTTGGCGGCGAGTACATCACGGGCAACCGCTTGAGTGATGTTCTCCACCAGCTTGCCGCCGTAGGTATCAATGCGCTGCCACTTTCGATTAAAGCCCACTCCCATAAAAGTGGTCTTCATCCGTCCGCTGTTCTCATGGTCTTCGTTCAGTGGTTTGTAGTAAGCCAACTTGCGGCCAGAGGGGAGGCGCACTGTGAGCCAGTCGCCTTCAATGTTAATGAGTAGTCGTCCGACGGTCTTACGTTTTTGTGTGCGATCAATGACATCCATCGCACCATCACCCATGCTGCGCCACAAACCAACAATGCGTTTATTCGCTCGGCGGTAGCTGCGTACAGTGTCGCTCGCCAATGTCTCGTCAATGTCAACGCCGTAGTTTTTACCCATCGACATAAACGCATTGACGCCCCCTTGGAACCCCAACGCCAGCGCTGCGACTTTACCAACGAATCGCATTTCACTATCAATATCTGAGTAGTCTTTGTTATAGATGCCAGAAGCGGTGTGCTTGTAGATGTCCTTGCCGGAGCGGAATACATCAAGTGTTTTTTCATCACCGGCGAGCCAGGGGAGAACGCGAGCTTCAATACTGGCTAGGTCAGTCACCACCAGTTTTAATCCCTTGGGCGCACAAATCATGGCGCGAACGCAACTTGATAGTGCTTCCATTGGGTAGTCATAGGCGAGATCTAGGGTGTTGTTGCGAATGTGATCCACGCCAACGTCAAGATCCCCGATTGTCGGGCGGGCTAGGTTTTGTGGCTGGAACAAGCGGCCCGCCCACCGTCCCGTGCGGAAGGCGCCATAAAACTGAAGAGTGCCGCGCAGACGGCCATCTGCGCAAGTGCCTAGCGCTAGCGTGTTGTACTTCTTCACACTGGTTTTGTCCGCCTGCTGTCGAATCTCTAAGATGCGTCGGGCGCGATCCGTAATGTCATCGCGTAATAACACGGCGGACACATCAGCTTTGGCCAAGGAGGGCATCTTTAGCCCTTCGTGTTCTTCCAAGTAGTTCACGAGTTTGGTGACGGCAGCACTGCTGGTGAGCAGACTGTTAGTGAGTGCCACTAACTCGGCAGTGAGGTGTTTCTTCTCTTCTGCGACACGTTCAATCGCAATGGCAACCGTGTCCAGGTCAATCGGCATACCACGGTCATTAATCTCTTGGTCCAAATGCCAGAGGTCTATTTCTTGTTCTAGTTCATTGAAGTCTGGCATGAGCTTCCAGATGGTGCGCATTGCCTCTACGTCTTGACCGCAGTATTCAATGAAGCGATCCCACTCAGCAGGGTGGGTTGTCTTGTCGTATTTGAATGCTTTGTGGTTGGTAGGTGCTGGCTTGCAGAATTTCATTACTAGTTTGTGGCCGTCGGACATCTTGGCTTGATCGTCAGATAGCCCCAGTGCTTGTCCCAGTTGGGCAAGCGAACCTGGCAATCCCAGCGTATAGGCTTTGACCATGCTGTCGCGCCAGCGGCGCATGGGCAATTTAATATTCAGGGTATGTTGTATCACGGGTCTGTCAAACATACTGTTGTGGGCAAGGACGAGGTGGTTGTCATCGTCTAACGCGTCACGTAAATCGGTTGGCATCGGTGCGCCAGTGGTAACGTCCCACACTTTCGCAGGGGCGTCGTCGATGGCGTAACCAAACAGCGTCACGCGGGTTGTGAGGTGTTGTGCGTAGCGGTAGCCGCCGGTCTTCTTTAGGTCGCACTCACTGAATGTCTCAGTATCAATAAATAACATTTGCTGATCTCTGTTTAGTGGGGGTGGGGCGCTCATACGAATGGCAACCAACCTAGAGCGCCCCGATCAAGCCGGTAGCAGGAGTCTCTACCGGCTCAAACTTGGCCTAACTAAACATTTCGTCGTCGTCTTCCAAGGCGTCGAAATCATTGGCATCGGCCACATTGGCCCCGCCGCCGAACGCATCACCATCACGAACAAACTGAATACCTTCCAAAGAGAAGTTAATGCGCTTGCCGTATTGGTTGTCTTGCGCCCAGGGTTTGATGATCGCATTCACATAGCAACCGGCGTAGGGCTTGCCGTCTTCTTCAATCAATGTCTGACGATCACGATCAACCAGGGTGGGGCGCTTGGTGTTGGACGCGTTGAAGAAGAACGTACCTTCTCCGAAGCCGTCTAAATCTTTTTCTTCGCCGTCACGCAGTGGCAGCTTGAGGCTAGACGGTATTTTTTTAGACCACTTGGCTTTCGCCGTGGCCTCAACCAGTTTTTTAAGATCCCCCATTTGTGGGTGATCGTCGTCCATAATGAAAGTTGCTGAAAACTTCTTGGTTTGCCCCTCGGCAAACGCTGAAGCGTGAAAGATGTTAGGGAATGAGATTCTTACGTTTTGAACTTGCATGGCAGTTCTCCAGTTTCGTTTTTAAAACGGTGGGTTTACTTAATTAACAACATCGAACTCAAGCGCAGGAGTCAGCGCGGGGCGCTTGTCCGTCTCAGGTGCGATGGTTGGTTTACCTGCTGGTCTGCTTACATCCTCTGCAAACAACTCAGCAAATTCTTTCTTGCCAATCGCCTTCTCGGCTTGCGCCACGGTGATTAGCTTGCGCTGCCAAACATCATCCTCGTCCAATGATGCTGACAGTTTTTCAGATACTTCTTTCTCGTTAGCCCAGCGGCGAACAGATCGACCTTCAACTAGTTTATAGCCTGGTACGCTTTGGCCCAGTTCAAGCGCTTCATAAGCGCGGTGCTGAACGGCCTTCATCCACTGCTCTAGCAGCTTTAGGTTCGGCAAAATCTTCTCGCCAATCTCCGCCAGTGACAAAGTGTCAACCTTGTCAATTACGTCAAGTTTGTCAAACTGACTGCCGATCAGTTGGTTCTGATGATCCGCCAAGGCGCGGCATTGATCTTTATAGAGACACCAATGGCATTGCTTCTCGCCAGCGTTGAACGCCGCGTTGGGCTTGGTAGCCGCTTTGGCCGCAGTCTTAACCGTCTCACCGAACGCCAACAGCTCGTCGCGGGTGATGACCCACTCAGGAAAGTGATTCAACCGTGGCTGGTAGATGCCAACCACAATTTCATCAATTTCAGAGTAGATCTCATACTCATGCAACGCGCCAAGGGCGTAGAGCATGGCTTGTTCATTGCCTTCAGCTTCAACCTTCACCCCTTTGCCGTACTTCAAGTCACCCACATAGAGGCGCTTGTTGTCGGCGTTGAGGGTGACGGCGTCAGCCGTGCCGAAGCTGTCCGGTGCGTACTCCCGTAGGTCAAGACGTACTTCTATATCCAGATTGCCGTCCAGGTTGAGGATGCGATCAACGTATTGCTGTACATACCCAGACATATCGTCATCAACGGTAAATCCGTTGAAGACGTTGCCGATGTAGTCAGACGCATTGGACGTTGAATCGCGCAGAACAGTCTCAGCCAGTTCGTGTGCAGCCGTGCCTTCTTCAGCGAAGCTGCTAGAACTATCTGGGATATTGCGACACGCTTCAACAGAAGCAGGGCAGCGTAGCCAGCGGTGCGCCGAGGACGGCGACAGCCTGGCATGAGCGCGTTGCTCATGGGATTCAACTAATTTGAGCTGGTTCATCACGCCGCTCCCTGAAGTTCCATATGAATCGCTTCAATTAAAGCTGCTCGATTTTCTTCTGGTACGCCACTGGCCGTGGCGCTGCCAAATTGAGACAGCAACTTCTGCAATATCTTTCGATCCGAGATGGCTCGCATTTCAGCGATGACATCGTCCAGTTTNNGCTTTAACTGCTTTAACTGCTTTAACTGCTTTAACTGCTTTAGGCGTGGTGGTGACAGCATCAAGGCCGCTGAGTGCTTTGATCAGCGCCTGTACGCTATCGTTAAGTTGAGTTATACTATGCTCTAGTGTCATGACTGGTTCTCCTTTGGTGGGTTTGCTTGTAAGTCACTAGCCCCAACCGCCTCGTCCGCGGTTGGGGCAACTCTTATACTCTATTATTCAAGATCTCCATCCATCAGCGACGCAACGGCCTCGTCCATGTGGTCCTGGAAAAACTCTTGGAGGTTAAGAACATTTTTCATCAGGTCAACCATCTTTTTGTTGGTCAACAACTGTTCTAGCTCCGCCGCGATGCAGCAGTCGGCCATGACAGACTCCATAACTGAATCCATATCAATTCGCGTACCGGCGACGTAGAAGCAATGCCCATTTAGAATATCTCGCTCAAGGCGAGCAGCACGTTCTGGTGTTGCGATACTCTTCACTAGGTGAAGTGTTGGTGCGGGTGTGGGGGGTGGGTTAAACATTTCTGTTCTCCTGTTTCCTATTCTCCTAATAAATACAGTCCTCGTCCGACTGAACAACCTAGCTCCTGCTAAGTTGATAATGTCAATATATGCTTGTTGACAAAGCGTGTCAACTACAATTTAAATATATTTGTAAAATAAATGTTGACCAATAAAAAAACCCGCACGAGGCGGGTTTTTGAAAATCGCAACTATTTGTTGCTGGGGTTTAGTTGTTTGAGGCAGCGAATGCGGCTTGGTAGTCGAGCAGTTCCTTGGGCCAGCGCTTTAGTCCGTCTTTGAACTGGGGGTCAACGATCAGGTTGGCAATACTGTTAACATCTTCCTCATCGCGTAGCGCAACTTCCACGCCCAACATTCGCGCCTGGTGCGCAAAGATTTCTTCTTTCGGATCTTCTATGGGGTTGATGAGAATGAGTTGGTAGCGCCTCTTCTCTCGACAGTTGATTTCGTCAACACGTTTTGCCATTAACAGTGGCCACAAAAGTTCTGCCAGTGCGTCATGATGTCGTGGTGTTTTGTTGCGATGAATATCGACCGATAGCACGATCTCGTCACTTACGAAATTAAAGTCAAACCGAACAGCGTCGTAGTCGTGCCCAAGAGTTGTGATGAACGCGTGTTCAAAGCCTACCTCCAGGTTGGGACACTCGTCGAGGACGACACGGCGGACGCTGCTGATGAATGTGCTGACGCTCGGTAGCTGCGGCGCGTTCAATTGTTCGACGGCTGATCGAGCGACTGGCACCCCGCCGTCTGGGCTGTCGCCCGTAACCCAGTCTGGGTTGATGTGTAGTATTTTAGCCATTTTGTTTAGCGATGATTTCCCTATTGGTGTCCGTCGCTCAGCATCACGATTCAGCCAAGCGGAGACGGCGGCGCGAGTCACCCCCATCTCTTCTGCCAGTTGGGTTTGATTCATGCCTTTGTTTTGTAAAACGAGCCTGATACGTTGATAAGGCTCAAGCGCTGCTGTTGTGGGGTCTTGCATCATTCTCTCTCTTATGTTGCAACGTGTGACGGTGGGCCAGTTTTTATACCTGAATACCACTGTATTCCGTAGGGAATATTGCTGTGAACAAATGACTGCCAGCGCCATGTAAACCGTGGTCGCCAGCGCATGTCTGCTACTAATATAAAATACCACGGACGCAGCAAATGGCGCACAGTGGTTTTACAGTGCATTGCGCTGTGATTATGAGTGTAAGTCAGTACCAGCATTCAAGGCGCCTCGGAAAAACGATTGACGCGCTGTCGAAAAAAGATGTTCCCTGCATTATATCCCTCCTATCCGTGAAGTGCGCTTTACTCCTATTAGTTGTCAGCGTTTCCACGCGCTAATCAACGACACTCCACGCCATCAGTATGCAACTTCTTGTTGACACAAGTCAACATAAAAATACAAATATTTAGTTGACACACTCAATACTTAGTTGACAAAAGTTTCTGTCAACTTCATCCTCGTCAACGTAATGTAAGCCCACCAAAACCCACCAAGCTCATAAGGATTTGATGTGAATCAGAATCAAAAAAACCTCAGTATCGCCAGTTTGCGTTTAGCAATCGACGCAGCAGGCGGCATCTCGGCACTCGCAAAACTAATGCCGGACAACCCCTCGCGTCAGGCCGTTGACAACTGGACACGAAACGGTGTGCCTCCAAAACGCGCAGTACATATCGAAGCCGCGCTGGATGGACGCGTTCGTCGGCAGGAGCTTCGCCCAGACCTTTTCGCGTGAGGACATACATTGACAGAGGACGAGACTGTGATGACAGATTTTATGGGCGACTTCGGCCCAATGCTCAACGAGAACGGCTACAACATCATTCCTGTAGTCAAAGGCACCAAGCGACCAGCTCTATCTAACTGGTCAAAGATCAAATCAACCCCTGAACTAATTAAGTCGTGGCCCGCCGACGCCTCGATCGGTATAACTACCGGCGAAGTGGTAGCTATAGACATTGACTGCTATGACAAGCATGTAACCAATGCCGTCGTTAAATATTGCAATAAGCACATCGGCAAAGGCTTAGGCAGGATCGGTAAAGCGCCAAAGGCTCTTCTTCTATACCGCACGGACACGCCGATGAAGAAGTCGGTATCAGCGCAGTTCAAAGACGCAGATGGCAATCTCAACAGAATTGAAATACTGGGGAAAGGGCAGCAGCTCGTGGCTTTCGGTATTCACCCTGAAACTCAAGAGGAATATCTTTGGCCGAAGGCTTGCCCGTTCACCGTGCCAGTTGATCACCTCGCTGCCATCGGCGCTGAACAAATACCCGATCTGTTTGAGTTTTTCGAGAACACGGCACCCGCCAAGTGGATCCGCACCGCATCGCTAGCCCAGCCCGCAGCGAACGAGGACAACGTCCTCACCATCGAACACATGCGCCAGCCCACCGGCCTCACCGGCAAGGAAATTAAACAACATCTAAAGCACATGGATCCCGAACCCTACGACGAATGGCTCTTAGTCGGCCAAGCGCTGCACCATGAGTTCAGCGGCGACTTTGATGGGCTGACGCACTGGCTCGACTGGTCATTCAGCGCCGCGTCGTTTGATGGCGTGGACGCACTGGAACGAAAATGGGAGTCGTTCTCAACGCTAAGAGATGACGCGGTTGTCACCATGCGCACGGTTATCGCGACATCCAAACAGCGCACCCAAGACGAGCAGCAACACACTGCCGAAGCGCAAGCGGACTCTCTAGCCGCATCAACACTGCCCGATCTTGATCTTGATAACCTCGCCGTGCCTGAACGCCAGTGGGTTGCAGGCAATCGACTGCTCGCGGGATACATTACCGCCATGTTCGCCCCAGGCGGCGTTTCCAAATCAATGTTCTCAATCCTCACCGCCGCATCCATCGCCACTGGTGAGCCACTTACCGGCGAAACCATCCACCGCAAAGGTAAAGTCTGGCTCATTAATAATGAGGACGACACCGACGAGCAGCTACGTCGCTTAGCCGGTATTGCTCAGCACCACAATATCCCTTGGCAAACACTGCAAGAAAATCTATTCCTCACCTGCGGTTACGGCAACCCGTACATCATCGCCCATGACGGGCTTGATGGTGTCGTCGCGCACCCTAACGCTGAGAAGATCATCGAAGAAGCATTAGCTAAAAACATTTCGTACATTGTCTTCGACCCGTTCATCACCATGCACGACACCGAAGAGAACGACAACGCCGCCATTCAACAAGTCACGAATGTACTCAAGCACATCGCTAAAGAAACCGGCGCGGCGATTGAAGTGGTGCATCACACAAAGAAGGGCGGTGCAAAAGATTCTGAAAATCACGCAGGCGACGTTGAGTCTGGCCGTGGCGCCTCTTCTCTTAAAGACGCATGCCGAATTGCGACTACCCTGGCACGTATGTCTCCCAAAACCGCCGACAAGTTGGGTATTAACTATGAGGATGAGGGCCGCTTCTTAGTTCGCTTAGACCACGGCAAGGGCAATTTTTCAGGCCCGCCAGAGGGCGCGACCTGGTTCAAGCAAGTCTCTGTTCAACTATCCAACGGCGATACTGTCGGCGTTCACGAACCGTTCGACATCACCGATCTGGTCGATGAAGCCAAACAACGTGACGCTGAACGCACACGCGAAAGCATCGCGCAATACCGACTCGACATCTGCGAAACACTACCCGAAGGCGCCACTGAATTACCCGTATTGCTCTCCAATCTCCAGGCCATCTGGGGCAAGTCATCAGATACGCGCCGACGATACATTACCGACGCGTTGGTTCTCGACGAAGCCGTGCGCGTTTTAAGCGCGGACGGCATCGAATATGGCATCACTTTAGTCAGTCGAATGACCAAGAATGACAAGTTTAATGTCGTCAAGGAACGCCTATGATTTCGTTTTGCACCGTTTTGCAAATCCGTTTTGTACAAAACGAAATCCCATGCAAAACCAAATCTCGTTTCTCGTTTTGCATGGTTTTGCAAAACGGGCTTTGCAAAACGGGAAAGTCACTGGTGGCGCGGGTTTGGTCGTTTTGCAGTTCGTTTTGCATGGTTTTGCAAGGGGTTTTATTTTGCAAAACGAGGAAACCCTTGCTGTGTATGGGTTTCCCGTTTTGCATCTGTTGCACCCCTAAGGGGGGTTCCCTGTTTGCAACACCACCCCCCAGGGGATCTAGTTCGGCATTAAATTTGCCGATTACTAGAGCGACCCCTTTGGCAAAATCAAAAATACAATCGACGATCTATCAGAGGGCGAGCTGATGAAAAAAGGCAAGGTTAGAAAGTTCATTTGGAAAACGATTTGGTTGTGCAGCTTCGGCACACTACAAATAACCGTCATATATAAAGATGGGGTTGTTATTAAACTTGATTCTATTTGGGTGAGGGGTGGGGATATTGTGAAATCAAAAACTGCGCCTGACGATCTGAAGGATAATGTGAAGTTAGGCGTATCGCCATCAACTAATGTTGAATATTGGGATGTTCGCTAATGGATTCAAAAGTGATGAGCGTTGAAACTGTTCTGCTTGTTGATTCATGGGCGCGTTGGGCGAGAGGGCTGGACGCGTATGCTGCGCTTTGGTATCCGTCGGCATCACCAGAAGTGCGCTTGGCTGTCGAGAATAACCTTTGGGAAGATGGCGCCGCGAACACGACAAGTGCGGCAGTCATTCCGGCTGACGCTGAACGCGTTGAAGCTGCTGTTCAGGTGATTCGGCGTCAGGATATGCAAATGGCGCAGTGTTTGAAGTTCCGATGGGTCTATGAGTTCTCAGGAAGGCGCCTAGCGAAAGAGTTGGGTACAAACCGTACCGATGTATGGCCTTTAGTAGAACGCGCTGAGATGGCCTTACAGGGCGTCCTATGGGGTGGGGGAGAGGATTGGTAGTAAAAAGGGGACGCGGCCCCCTTGAGTCTTTAGGACGGCTTTTTTGCTTCGGCTTCTTCTCGTTTAAGAACGAGCTGTTCGGCATGATCTTTGAGCGCTTGCGTGTCCTCTTTATATATCCAGCAGCGCACCTGCTTTAAGCCTTTGGCCTTGAGCCGGTCAGTGTATGCAGCCTGGCGCTTGGCGCCGGTATAGTCATAGTTTTTATTCAATTTCAAATCCTGCGGGGCCGAAGCCCCGTTATTGGTGGGTTTAACTTTATTATCCGTGGCCTGCTTCAGCATCTCTGATAGCGTCCAATCCAGTTGCCCCGAAAAGGT
>ENA-UZXC01001464-UZXC01001464.1-metagenome-genome-assembly--contig:-Day-2-25m-contig-1464_pt1 | contig 19347 bp, 14 predicted proteins | sample MGYA00260340_ERZ794900 | MGnify/ENA metagenome assembly ERZ794900 | reverse complement strand
TCACCATCTAAATGGTTATAGTCAGGCTCACCAGCAATCTCTCGAAGCGTTGAAAACTGACTCATTGGTATTGAATTGCCCTGACGATTCTTAACTGAAGTATTCTTAATAAAATTTTCAGTGTAATCATTTTCACCAATGTAGATTCTAATATCCTCATCCTTTCCGGCAATTGTGGCATCTGTTACATAAGATCCTGAAAAGGCAGTTCTAAGATGACGGTATACAGAAGCATAATCAACGCCTAAGCGAGCCATTTCATCAAAATCAAGCACCGTTTCAATTCTGGGCTTCCCTATCTCATCATTACGATTGATATTATCAACGCCTTTAATTGTTCTAAGAATCTCTTCAAGTCTATCCGCAGCAAGTGCCCTCTGAGAATCATTATCAGATACAAGAGTTACCTCAATATCTGCGCCTTGAGGAGGTCCAGGCCTGAGCAATGAGATTTTAATTTCTTCAGCGCCTTTAACACTCTTTACTAATTCTTTAAGTTTTTCTTGCATATCTTCTGCAGTTCTTTCTCGATCACTTGTAGGAGTTAATGCAATTTCAATATCTGCCTTGTTGGTAAAGTAGGCACCAATCTTACTAGTGTATGACTTAAGGTCTTCACCAATCTCACTAACAATCAGATTTTCAACGTCGATAACAATATTTTCGGTATAAGAGGCTGAGCTACCATTAGGCGCTTCAATATTAGCAAACATTACTGTTGCTCCCCTAGAAGGAAATAAGTTAAATGGAATATTCTTCATTGCAAACATTGCTGAATAAACAAGTAAGGCAATGAAAACAGGAACAATTAAGTAGCGCCACCTTAAGAAACGGTGCATGGACTTATTGTAGAAGTTTTCAACAGGTATGAACCAAGTTTTTTGCTTTCCACTTTTATTTGGAGTTGCTAAGTGGGCAGGCAAAGCAAAAGTAATCTCGAGAAAAGATATTCCAAGAGCAAAAATTACGACCACTGGAAGAACATAAATAAATTTTCCTAAGACTCCGCCCATTAGGAAAAAAGAAGACATGACAAGCATGGTTGAAATAATCGTTGTGATTACAGGCAAGATGACTCGCTTTAAACCCGTTACTACATTTTTGTATAGACTGCCTTCTTTAGATTTGTAGTGATGAATACTCTCAGCAATAACAATACTATCATCAACAACAATACCAAGAACGAGGATAAACCCAGAAAGTGAAATAAGATTTATTGTATTACCAGTTAGACCGAGTCCAAATACTGTTCCTAGTAGTGTTACTGGAATACTCACAGCTACCCAAAAGGCTGTTTTAATTGAAAGGAAAACTCCCAAAACAACTAAAACTAAGGCAAGGCCTATATAACCATTCTTAATGATAATGTCGAGTCTATTTTCAACCGCTTCTGACGAATCATCAGTATAAAAAATGTTGATATCATCTGGAATGGTATTTTGAAATTCTGAAACCTTTTCTCTAACTCTTTTAACCGTTCTAATAATATCAGCTTGAGCCTGTTTTCTAACCTGAAGGACAAAGCCTTTGGTTCCATTAACACGCGTAATGGACATTTCTTCCTCTTGCCCTCTAAAGACATCAGCAATATCATCTAACCTAATGACAGGACCATCAAAACTTGATTTGATAACAACGTTTTTAATATCTTCAATACTCTCAAATTCAGAGAGGATTACAATATTCTTTTCAAGACTCTCTTGATTATTTCCACCTACAGTAAAGCGTGCATTTCGACTTGAAATTGCTGCTATGACCTCGTTAATCGACATGTTGTATTTATCAAGCTTAGCAGGATTAACCTTAATTTGAATTTCACTCTCAAGGTAACTTGGATTATCAACTATGGCAACACCTTTAATTCTAGACAATGAAACCTGAAGTTCATCTGTAATTTCTCTTGCTTGGTCAAAATCTCCCGATGTACTATCAATATTGACAGTAATGACTGGAAAATCACTCACATTAAAGTCAACAACTACAGGCAAATCTGTCACCTCTTCAGGGAATGATTTGACACGATTTACCGCATTGCGGACATCATTTTTGACAGTTGTGACATCCTTTAAGTCGGCTTCTAGTGTTACAATTATTGATGAAAGGCCTTCTCGAGAAGAAGAGGTAATTTCTTTAATTCCACTGACGCCTAATAATTCGTCTTCAATAATATTTGTAACTTTTTTCTCTACATCCTCAGGAGAAGCTCCAGGATAAGCAGTAGTGACACTAAGTACTTCAAAGTCAACCGTAGGAAACTGATCTCTCTGCATTCCAACAACTGATAATATACCAATAGCAATGAATGCAAGCGAAAAAACAATTGCAAACTTTTTTTGCTTGACTAAAAATTCTAAGAAAGATTCCATAAATTACTATTTAATAGGTCAAAAAGACTGCATTATATCGCTGTAATATGAAGAAATAGTGGAGACTTTATGAACTTCTAGAGCGTTTTCTTTGGTTTTCAGTCAGCAATCTTTTACGAATTCTAATGTTGTTTGGGGTAACTTCTACCAACTCATCATCATCAATAAACTCCAAAGCCTGTTCTAGATCAAGACTAATTTTAGGCGTTAAAGCGACCGCTTCATCAGTTCCAGAGGCTCTCACATTAGTAAGTTGCTTTCCTTTCATGACATTGATAACAAGATCTTTGTCTCGAGTGTTTATCCCGACCACCATTCCTTCATATATATCCTCACCATGGCCCACAAAGAACTTTCCACTTTTCTGGAGGTTAAATATGGCGTAAGCTACTGATTTACCTTGATTCATTGAAATAAGTGAGCCGTTCGTTCTTTGACCAATTTTTCCATCTTTTTGAGGCCTATAAGAGTCAAATGATGAGTACATTAGACCAGTTCCTGTTGTAGCAGTAAGAAATTCAGTCCTAAAACCTATAAGGCCCCTAGCTGGAATAATAAAGTCTAGTTTTACACGGCCTTTGCCATCAGGCGTCATATTAGTAAGCTCAGCCTTTCTTTCTCCCAGTTTCTCCATGACAGCTCCTTGATGAACTGACTCAACATCTACTGTCAGATCTTCAAAAGGCTCACAAATTTTTCCATCAACCTCTTTTAGAATAACTTGAGGCCTTCCAACGGAAAGTTCAAAACCCTCTCTTCTCATTGTTTCTATGAGAATAGAGAGATGCAATTCGCCTCTTCCTGACACTAAGAATTCTGAAGAATCTTGGGTATTTTCAACCCTCAATGCAACATTATAAATTAGTTCTTTATCTAACCTTTCTCTGATGTTCCTTGAGGTTATATACTTACCGTCTAAACCTGCAAAAGGGGAATCATTTACTCTAAAAGCCATGCTCACTGTTGGCTCATCAACGCTCAAAGGAGGCAAAGCCTCAACTTTAGATGAGTCACAAATAGTGTCAGAAATCGATATGTTTTCAATTCCAACAATACCCACAATATCGCCTGCATTGGCGGAATTGACTTCATGCCTATCTAGGCCATTAAATCCCAATAACTGAACAATTTTTACGTTACGTTTGGAGCCATCTGGTGCAATCAATACATTCTGCATGTTCTTTTTTGCTACACCTCTTTCGATTCTTCCAATGCCTATAGCTCCAACAAAGGAAGAATAATCTAATGAGGTTATTTGCATCTGAAAAGGGCCATTAATATCAACTTTTGGTGCTGGCGCTTTGTCAACAATTAATTCAAACATTGGAGTCATATCTCCATCTCTAACACTATCATCCTCTGATGCATATCCACCAAGTGCTGAGGCGTATATCACTGGAAAATCTAGTTGCTCCTCAGTAGCGCCAAGCTGATCAAAAAGCTCGAATACTTGATCAATGACCCAGTCTGGCCTCGAACTATCTCGATCAATTTTATTAATTACTACAATAGGGTTTAGGCCCTGTTCGAAAGCTTTTTTTGTAACAAATCTTGTTTGTGGCATTGGTCCATCAGTAGCATCCACTAAAAGAAGTACGCTATCAACCATTGAAAGAACTCTCTCGACTTCCCCACCAAAATCAGCATGGCCAGGAGTATCAACAATGTTAATTCTATAATCACCCCATTTAATAGCAGTGTTCTTTGAGCTAATTGTAATCCCTCTTTCTTTTTCAAGGTCATTGGAATCCATCATCCTGTCAGTTGCCTGAAAACGATCATCAAATGTTTGAGACTGTGAAAGTAGTTTGTCTACTAGCGTAGTCTTTCCGTGGTCAACGTGAGCAATGATTGCAATATTTCTTAAATTGACTGCCATAATATATTTTTTCAAAAAAATCGATGGCATATTATCCCGTAAAAATNNAACCATACCCAACATAAATGAGAAATCAATTTAATTTTAGTTAAAGAACTTATCTTATAAAATAAAACAATAACTACTAATATTTTAATTGTGGCTAAAAAAGGAAGTTCTCGTCGCTGGATGCATGAACATTTAAGTGATGAGTTTGTAAAGAAAGCACAAAAAGAAGGATATCGCTCCAGAGCTGTTTATAAACTCCTAGAGATCATTGAAAAAAATTCGATTATTAAAAATGGTGATAAGGTCCTAGATCTGGGTGCTGCTCCTGGCGGTTGGTCTCAGGTTGCTGCAAAATTTGTGGGATCAAGAGGCAAAGTTATTGCAAGTGATATTTTGCCAATAGATGAAATTGATGGAGTAGATTTTCTTCAAGGAGATTTTACAGAGCAGGCAGTTTACGATGATTTATTAGTCATGACTGATGGCACTAAAATAGATGTAGTTCTCTCAGATATGGCACCTAACATGAGTGGACAATTATCTGTTGACCAACCCAAGTCAATGTACCTTGCTGAACTTGCGATTGATATGGCTATAAAATCACTAAAACCAAATGGTAGCTTTATTGTAAAAGTTTTTCAGGGTGACGGTTTTGATACATTCGTTCAAAATGCTAGAAAAACATTTCAGAAAGTCTCTGTAATTAAACCAAAAGCTTCTCGTCCTAGGTCTAAAGAAGTATATTTATTAGCAAGTCAGTTAAAATAAATCTCTATGCAAAATTTCACTGATATACAAGCGCTCATGAAGAGCGAACTTGAACTAATGGATAAGATTTTAGTCAATCGACTAGATACGAATGTTGACCTCATTAGTCAGATGAGCCATTACATAATTAATTCAGGTGGAAAACGCATAAGACCTTTGCTACTTCTTTTGTGCGCCAAGGCTACAGATTATGATGGTGATTATCATTACTCGATGGCAGTTGTGATTGAGCTTATTCATACTGCAACTCTTCTTCATGATGATGTAGTTGATCAGTCAGCAACTCGTCGAGGTCAAGAGACTGCGAATGAGTTATGGGGAAATGCTCCAAGCGTTCTTGTAGGGGATTTCCTCTATTCCAGGGCGTTTGAAATAATGGTTGAACCTAACTCAATGGCAATTATGAAAATCTTATCAAAAGCTACTAATCAGATTTCTGAGGGAGAGGTTCTACAATTATTAAATATTAAAAATGCAAAAGTTACTCAGTCTGAATACTTTCAAGTCATAGAGAGAAAGACAGCTTGCCTATTCAAGGCTGCATGCCAGATAGCTGGAATTTTATCTGGGTCGAGTCAAAATGTCATTGAGGCACTTGGAAGTTTTGGGCTGTATCTTGGTAACGCTTTTCAAGTTATTGATGACACTTTAGATTATGAGTCTAATGCACTTATCATTGGAAAGGAAATCGGGGATGATCTATCCGAAGGAAAAGTGACACTACCCATGATTTACGCATTAGAGAAAACAAGCGGATCTGAACATAAAATACTCTCGAATGCGATACAAGAAGCTGACTCATCTGATATTGACAAGATTGTTGAAATTCTTTTAAGTGTCGATGCATTTCAATACAGTCGAAAAATTGCAAGAGAGCAGTCAAAAAAAGCAATAAAGGCTCTAGACTTGATACCAAGTTCTGCATATAAATCTGCATTAAGGTTATTGTGTGAAATCTCTCTTGAAAGGAATTCTTAGTCCAATTAATGCTGACTTCAAAACTTAAACAGCAGATTCGGACCTCTTTTGATGGCGCTAAAACTCAATTGAGTAATTTTAGTAATCGATCATCTCAAAATAAAATGATTGCTGAAATATCAAAAACCTTGACGGGTGAATATCCTAATACGAATCCAATTATATGTGTTGAAGCGCCTACTGGAACAGGCAAGACTATGGCTTATCTTGTCAGCTGCCTACCAATCGCAAAAACGCTTAAAAAGAAACTTGTTATTGCATCAGCAAATGTTGCACTTCAAGAACAAATACTCAACAAAGATATTGTTGAAGCAAAGAAATACTCTTCTGTAGATTTCGAATATGCTTTAGCAAAAGGTCGTTCCAGATATGTCTGTATTAGAAACTTAATCAATCTGACGGAAGAAAATACAAACTCTACTGAAGTATTTGAGGATGCATTACTGTGGGATGAAAAACCAACAAAAAGTGATTTAGATGAACTTTCAGATATGGCAGATAGTTATGCTTCAACCCGATGGAGTGGTGAGATTGATGACTTAGAAAGTCCTCCAGATAACAAGCTTTGGCAAAAAATTGCTTGCAACAGATTTACATGTAATTCAAAGAATTGTGAATTTTATAATGATTGCTCTTTTTTTAAAGCCAGAAAAAAAGCGTCCCATTCTGATGTAATTATTGCAAATCATGATCTTGTGCTCGCCGATGTAATCAATGGTAACAATGTTCTTCCAGATGCAGAAGACTGTATTTTTGTATTTGACGAGGCTCACCACTTATCTCAAAAAGCTCTCTCTCACTTTTCAGAAGGTGGAAGTACTGATTTCATGAAGACCTCCATTCGACAATGTCATAGCGCCATTGATCAAATCAATAAAACCACAAAATGTAATTCCTCTAACAATTACATTGAGAAAGTTGATACTGCCCTAAATGAACTCTCTGATTTGCTGTCAAATCTAGATTACTCTGACGATGTTTCTTTATTTCCAATAACTGGGATACCTAATGAAATAGTCAATTTAACCAAAGAGATATTCATACTATTTAACTCTGCTTACAATGACTTTTATGAGCATAAAGAGAGCTGGGAGGAGCATGTCAAAACTAACAAAATAGATCAGTCAATTTCTGACAACTTAAATAATATTATTGGCCAAAATAACCAGAATTTATCTTCCATTCTGTCACTTCTAAGCACATTCAATCAAACACCAGATCCAGAAAAACCACCTTCAAGTAATTGGATTAGTCGCTCTAGACTAGCAAACAGGAAAAATAATTATCAACTTAATTCTGCAAAAATAGATGTATCAAAATCACTTGACCAGATGATATGGTCTAAAGCGGCTGGTGTGGTTCTGACATCTGCCACTTTAACAGCACTTGGAAGCTTTAACAGACTCAATCAGCAGCTCGGTTTAAGGTCTTCAAAAAACCAATACCTCAGACTAGCATCACCTTTTAACCATAATTCAGTAGAATTTATTATCGCTAAAATTAAAGCAAGCCCTTCAAATTCATTTGATCATACTGAAGAGGTTGCACTCGCATTAAAAAATCGTATTGACACTGAATCTGCAACTCTTGTTTTATTTGCCTCAAATAGTCAAATGCAAAGTGTCGCTGATGTAATTGAAAAATCAATAGATTGTGAGCTATTAATACAAGGTGAATATAGTAAAAAAAATATTTTAGAAAGACATATACAAAATAGAAAAAATGGCAAAGGGAGTATTATTTTTGGATTAGATAGCTTTGCTGAAGGAGTTGATCTTAAGGGTGATTACTTAAACCATGTATTTATAGCCAAACTGAGATTTAGTGTCCCAACATCACCCATTGAAATGACCACCCAGTCTTATTTAGAATCTTTGAATCGAAATTCATTTATGGAAATATCTCTTCCGGATGCATCATTAAGACTAATTCAAGCTTGTGGAAGACTTATTAGAACTGAGACTGATACTGGAACAATTACTATTTTTGATAACAGATTGGTCCAGAAATTTTACGGCAAGATTCTTCTCAAAGCTCTTCCTGATTTTAAAATAATTATTGAGTGATTTTGCTTTTCTGTTTGCATCTTTTTTTGGCAACTAAGCTCAGAGTATCCTTCTATTTAAAACTCTTAGACTTTTATAGTAAGCAGCCATTTCATGCTTAAATTCATCTTTTACTTCATCTAAAATGACTTGGCCTATAATTTTTTTTGGAATTCCGTGTTGACGCATAGAAACAAAAGTCAAACGATTAGTCTTCTTTAGTATGTATATTTTGTAGTTATACCAATATTTCATTCTTTAAATTAATTCTTAAAAATGCCCTATGGAAGGAGTAAGACATAGGGCTGATTAATTACAGATAGAGAGTTACTAAAGGAAGTAAATAACTTTTATAGGTAATTAAAATATCACTTATTAAAATCTCCTTTGATATTTTGCTTCATCATAGTTCGGAGGGCTATTCTGAAACAGTTGAAATGCTTATAAAAAACATCAGATTGAGGACGTCAGTTTTATAAATAATCATTTCAAACTTTCTTAATTTTTAATATAATGATAATGATACTCATTATCATTTGTATTTGCAACCTTTTTTATAAAAAAATTATTAATTTTTATTGAAGTCAATAAATAGCGGGTCAGATAACCTAAAATATATGGTTATACATCCATTAAATATGACCTAAATGCAGTCAAATAATCGAACTAAAGCCAGCCAGAAAGTAACAATTGTTGGTGCATTGATTGATTTCTTGCTCTCAATCATCAAAATCATTTTGGGCTTCATTGGTCAATCTGGCGCTTTAATTGCTGATGGAATTCATTCATTCTCTGACTTATTGACTGACTGGGTTACCTGGTATGCTGCTAAGCTCTCTGGAGAAGCTCCAGATGCAGATCACCCCTATGGGCATGAAAGGTTTGAAACCGTTGCTACTTTGGGTTTAAGTATTTTTCTAGCAATTGTAGGAACTATTATTATTTTTGATGGTTTTGGTCGATTCTCAAACCCTAACGCTCTTAAACATGAATACTGGCTTATAGCTGCTGCTGCATTATCAATACTTAGTAAGGAGGCCCTTTATTGGTATACAGTAAAAGTTGCCAAAGATATTAATTCTGACCTTCTCAAGGCAAACGCTTGGCATCATCGAACGGATGCCTTTTCTTCCGTGGTAGTTGTTATTGGTATTGTAGGAGCTGCAAATGGTTATTTTTTCCTTGATAGTGTTGCTGCAATTATTGTTGGAGTATTAATTATCTATATTGGATGGCAACTTGGATTTGAAGCGACTAAAGAACTTGTTGATACATCCATTGATCAAGAAGATATAAAAGCTCTCCGTATAGCTTTATCAGAAATTAAAGGGGTTAACAGTGTGCATACTTTGAGAACAAGAAAAGTTGGTCATAAAAAGTCTGCAGATGTTCACGTACAAGTTAATCCTTTTTTGTCTGTAAGTGAAGGGCATATCATTAGTGTAAGTGTTGAGAGGGTTGCAAAAGAGTGCATCGAAGAGCTTGATGATGTAACTGTGCATATAGACCCTGAGAATGATGAGGAAAAAGAAGATGCTCCCTATAAAGACCTTCCAGAGAGAGCACAAGCATTAAAAATTATTAGTCAATCTTTAAAACTCGAAAATGTTAAGTACAGTATAGAAAAAACTCAGCTGCACTACCTTGAGGGAGAAATATTGGTAGATTTTTTCTTGTCAGCTGATTATCTTAAAAATCAAGAATTAGCACACATTAAATCTGAACTGAGTAAAGCCTTGGAAAAACTTCCAGATTTTGGCGAGGTCAAAGTCTATTTTGGTTGATTTTAAAGTGCGTGATAAGCGTGACAAATCGCTCCCGCAAGAGCATCACCAGCATCAGCTTGTGGGGCTTTGTTAAGTTTCAAAAGCTGTTGAACCATAAATGAAACCTGTTCTTTTGATGCATGCCCTCTTCCTACAACTGCCTTTTTAATTTGGTTCGCTGTGTAATCAACAATTGGAATACCCTGGCCACCGGTAGCTGAAATAATTGCTCCTCGCGCATGCCCCAACTTAATTGCAGCATCTGGATTAGGTCTATCTGGTCTCATGAAAACTTTTTCGACAGCAACTATATCTACTTCGTGGTTAGTGATAATTTCTTTGATACCTTCATAGATTGTAATAATTCTTTCATTTAAATCACCTTGAGTTCTTATGCACCCACTATTAATATAAGAAAACTTAAGTTTATTAGCCTCGATTAAGCCAAAACCAGTAATTCTTGAGCCAGGATCTATGCCGAGTATATTCATGGGGCTATTCTATCAGCTAAGCAAAAACGAGCCAGTATTTTATTAAAAAAGTTATAATGCTTCTTTATATTTTAAGAGATAAACTTTATGTCAGTTGTTGAACTAACTCAATCAAACTTTGATGAAACCATTAGTAATAATGAAATAGTGATTATTGACTTTTGGGCGCCTTGGTGTGGGCCTTGTCTCCAGTTCGCTCCAACATTTAAAGAGGCCTCTGAAAAGATTGAAGGCGTCACTTTTGCCAAAGTAAACACTGAAGAGGAGCAATCACTTGGGGCACATTTTGGAATACGATCAATACCTACTCTCATGATCTTTCGAGAAAGTATTGGTATTTTTTCACAGCCTGGCTCAATGACTGCAAAGGATCTGGAAGATTTATTATCTAAGGCTAAATCGATTGACATGGATGAGGTCAGAAAAGAACTTGAAAACCAGCAGGAATCTTAAAGCAAAAAATCTAAATATTTCTTTTCATTAAAACCGACAATAACTTTATCATCTCTAGTTAATACAGGCCTCTTAATAAGTGTTGGATATTTCGATATCAGCTCAAAGTCAATACTTTGTTTTTCATTGTCTGATAACGACCTGTAGGTAGTTGACCTTCTATTAACGAACTCTTCAATGCCAACAGCATTTTTGAAGTTGTCATATTGCTTTTCTGAAATTGGTTTCTCTCTGTAATCAATAAATTCATATACTATGGAATGGCTTGCAAGAAACTTCAAAGCCTTTTTGACTGTGTCACAATTTTTTATTCCATATATTGTGACAGCATTATTCATTTAAACTTCCAATAAGAATGTGACTGGACCATCATTAATTAGAGAGACACTCATGTCTGCACCAAAAACACCGCACTCAGTTTTGAGATTAAATGCTTTTATTTTTTCTACAAAATAGTTATATAAATTCTCTGCATCATTTGGAGGCATTGCAGTTGAAAAACCTGCACGCGTGCCACTCTTTGTATCTGCAGCAAGAGTAAACTGTGACACAACTAAAATATCTCCTTTAATATCCTTGAGACTGAGATTCATCTTTTGATTTTCATCAGGAAAGACTCGATATGAAAGAACCTTGTTAATCATTTTGTCAGCATCAATTTCAATATCTTGCTTTTCAATCCCAATTAAAACCAGTAGGCCCTTGTTAATTTTTCCCACAACATTCCCTTCAACCTCAACTTGTGAAGAACTGACTCTCTGAATTAATGCCTTCATCTAGTTATGAAGAGAGATAAGAGATGTCTGCAACAGACAAGAATAATGACCTTATCCTTCTGATTAAAGCCAGTCTTGAACTCTTTAATTTTTCATCGTCAGCATTAACCATAACATTATCAAAGAATGCATCAATTGACTCTTTAAGATCTATTAATGACTTCACGACTTCTTTATAGTCTTTGCTCCCAGACAGCTTTTTAGATAATGACTCACTGGCATTAAAAAGTTTAACCTCTGAGTCATCAATTAATATTTTAGGATTCAGTATTTCATTTTTTTCATTAGAATCTTTAAGTATATTGGCAATCCTTTTGTTTGCCTCAATCAAGCTCTTTGAATTTTCACTTTGAGTAAACTCACTTAGCGCTTCCACCCTTAGATGAAAATCAAGAGGAGATTCTGGAGAAACAGCTAAAACAGCCTCATAAACATTACTATCAATATTGGCATCTTTATAGTAAGCTTTTAGTCTATCCATCATAAAGCTGTATATGTCATCGCCACAAGACCTATCAACCTCTTTTAGATGTAAATTTAATGAATAATCAATCAATGACTTGAGGTTTAATTCTATTTTTACCTCGAGCAGAATTCTTAACAATCCCAGAGCAAGCCTTCTAAGTGCATAAGGGTCTTTAGAGCCAGTAGGCGCTTGCCCTATTCCATAGATTCCTGTAATTGTATCAAGCTTATCGGCAATAGCAACGACTAGGCCTTCGTTAGAAGATGGCACCTTGTCACCTGCAAATCTTGGCTGATAATGCTCTCGAATTGCTACTGAAACAGCTTTAGTTTCACCATCAATAGTGGCATAGTATCCGCCCATAATTCCTTGAAGATCTGCAAATTCACCAACCATCTCGCTTAATAAGTCAGATTTTGACAGTAAGCCTGCCCTTGCAGACGCTTTTTGATCAAAGCCCACTAGATCAGAAATATGTGAGCTCAGATTTTCAATACGTTTCGCTTTTTGACCCATCGAGCCTAATGATTTCATAAACATCACACTATCTAGATCAGGTAGTCTTTCCTCAAGCTTTCTAGACTTATCTTGATTCCAGAAAAACTCTGAATCTGCGAGTCTGGGATGAATCACTCTTTCGTTACCGTCAACGATTACCTTAATATTAGTTGATTCAATATTGGCAACTGAGATAAATAATGGCAACAATTGACCTTGACTGTCAACCAAGTGAAAATATTTTTGATGCGATTTCATTGCTGAAATAATTGCCTCTTGAGGTATATCCAAGAACTTCTTATCAAAACTACCCGAGAATGCCCTGGGGTACTCAACTAGAGCACAAACCTCATCAAGTAGTGATTCATCGATAACCACTTCAGCATTATTTTTTTCGGCAACAGATAAGACTTGACCTCGAATAAGCTCCTTTCTCTTGGAAAAATCAACCAAAATTTGAGCCTTATCCCTCATTATTTGTTCGAAGTCCTTTGCGTGTTGAAGCTCTATACTTGAGTTTTGGAACCTTAGGCCTTTTGTGACCCTAGTGCTTTCAAGTCCCATGATGGTTGCGGGAACAATATCCTTATCAAGCATCACCACTAACCAATGTACGGGTCTAACAAAGGAATAATCATAATTCCCCCACCTCATTGACCTGGTAATTGGAATATTTTTAATCGATTTTTCAATCACCTGTGGCAATAGATCAGCAATACTTTGACCAGACTCCTCTCTTGAAAAATAGAAGTACTCCTTGCCACCTATTTCTTTTTTTTCTAGCTCATTAACATTAACCCCGCAAGACTTTGCAAAGCCGCTTATGGCCATCTCAGGAGATTGGGTTGAGGGGCCTTTCTTTTCAATAATTTGATCTTGTTGCTTACTTTGAATTGCACTAATTCTTATTGCCAATCGTCTTGGTGTTGCAAAGGCTTGAATTGTATCAAAGCCAATATGAAGCTTTTCAAGCTCTGAATTAAGGTTATCTTTCAGGGAGCTAGAAAGCTTTAATAAAAGTTTTGGAGGCAGTTCTTCAGTACCAAGCTCCAATAAAAAGTCGTGCGTTTTCATGCCTAATATTTTAACTTATAGTGTTAATTATTATTTAGTTTGATTGAGAAACCTGAATGCTTAGATTAATTTACACCAAATATGAAAATAAGTTCCTTATCAAAGACAGCCTCATCTGGGGCAGATGGGAGTGGGGAAGCCTTGTAAACTGCTCTTCTGATGGAGTCTTTAAATACTTTAGCTTTACTACTATCATCAACATTTGCATTGCGAACGTCAACAGCTACAACTGTTCCATCTCTGTCTTGAACTACATAAACCTCAGCAGTCCAGTCATCCTCAGCTCCCTGATAACGCCAAAATGACTTAACCCTTGCGGCTATATTATTAACATAAGCAGACTTCAAAGTATTTAATTGATCTTCAATCTTAACTAACCTTTCTTGATCCTGCTCAGCTTGAACCTCTTCAGTCAATAAGCGATTGTATTGTTCATTTTCAAAAGCTAACTGCTGAGCTGTTCTCTCAGCTTCAAGCTCATCAAGCCTGATACGTTCTTCTTCAGCAAGTTTTTTGGCCTCATCTTTCTCTTTTTCAGCTTCTTTTGCTTTTTCTTCCTCTAGTTTTCTTTTCTCTTCAGCTTCTTTTGCTTTTTCTTCTTCAGTCTTACGCTTGGCTTCAGCCACTTTTGTTTTTTCTTCTTCAGCTCTTCTCTTTTCTTCTGCCTTTTTAACTTGTTTGGCAACTTCTTGAGCTAAAATTTCTGCCTCCTTTGCTTTCTCTTCAGCTTGCTTTTCAGCTTCCTTGACGGCATCTTTTGCCTTGAGCTCTTCCTCTTTGCGTTTCTCTTCAGCCTGCTTAGCAAGTATCTCAGCCTCTTTGGCCAAAATCTCAGCTTCTTGAGCTTCTTTGGTAGCTTCTTTAGCCAATAACTCAGCCTCCTTCGTCTTAGCTTCTTCGGCTTTACGCTTGAGCTCAGCAAGCTTTGTTTTGACTTCTTCAGCTTTACGAAGTGCTTCAGCAGCTGCCTTTTGTTTTTCAGCTTCTAGCACCTGAATTTCAGCTTCCTTCGTTTTGGCCTCTTCTGCAACTCTTATCGCTGCAGCCTCTTTTGCTTTTTGTTCTTCTAGCTTTGCTTTAGATTCGGCCTCAGCAATTTTTTTAACCGCTTTGGAAGCCAATTTTTCAGCCTCCTTTGCTTTTGCTTCTTCAGCCTTTCTTTTAACTTCTGCAAAGACTTTTTGAGCTTTAGCTTTTAAGGCCTCTTGTTCTGCAACTTTTTGATCTTTTTTAGCAGTTTCAGATCGCTTTTCTTCATTTTTAAGTTTCTTTTGCTTCTGTTTTTCCACATCCTTTAAGCGATCTTGTTCAGCTTCAATGATTTCCATATCAATCATAACAGCCTGAACAGGAGCAGCTTGAGATACAGCAGTTGCTTGCGGTGTCTCCCATTTCTCTACGTTAGCATAAAGAAGACCAAACAGAAGAGATGCGTGCAAAATGACAGCAGCCCAAAACGCTATCGGGTGTTTTTTTGAGATTTTAATCATCGGCTGCATCATTGTATTAATGAGACCGAGGACAAATACTAGAAACCTTTTAAGATAGGTGTATATAAAGACTGATACTTGTTTTAATGCCTTTAGAAACTTGGAATCACCTGCAGCCTGATTTTGTTCTGGTGCAGCAGTATTTTTTTCAGATGAAGACTCAGCATTATTAGAGAAAAGGCCTCTAATAGAGCTGACAATCTTTTTAACAAAATTCATAAATATAAATCAGTTAATTTGGGTTTTCAGTCATAAAGCCAACCTTATCAATCTTGCTATACTGCTTCAATATGGCAATAATCTCAATGACTTTTTCATATTCAACTTTTTTGTCTCCCCTTACAAAAACTTGCATGTCAGGAAAGATTTCTTTTCGAGCAAGAATTTGGTTAATGGCAACATTTAAGGATACTGGTTCGAGGTCTTCAATTTCGTCAACACCAGGACTAGTCATTGGGTTAATAAAATAGTTACCATCGACATCAACAGAAATAATTGAAGGTTGTTGGTCTTGGTAATCTACAACATTGGCTGGTGCACTTGGTAAGTCAACCTCAACGCCCTGTTCAATAATAGGGGTGGTCATCATAAAAATGACCAACAAAACCAGCATTACATCAATGTAAGGAACAATATTGATATCAGCACGGATATCGGGTCTTGAACGCTTAGGAAGCTCGATCATTTTTGTCTCTGAAGTATTACAAATATTTCTTCAACAAACGCAGTATATCTATTTCCAATATCTTCCACTTGAGAAACAAGTCTGTTATAGGCTATCGTAGCAGGAATTGCTGCAAACAAACCAAAAGCTGTCGCAATAAGAGCTTCCGCGATACCCGGAGCAACTACTGCAATTGTTGCCTGCTTGACTGATGCAAGACCTATAAAGGAGTGCATAATTCCCCAAACAGTTCCAAAGAGACCGATATAGGGACTTGAAGAAGCAATCATTGCTAGGATAGACAGACTAGAATCAAGTCGATCAATTTCATTACTTGCAGAGGTGTTCATTGACCTATATGCTCTCTCAGAATTCATGATAAGAGATTGATTAGAGGTTGATTTTGTGTGCGTAAATTCTTTATAGCCTGAACCAAAAATATCTTCCATTGCACTCCAATCAGATGCAAGTGAAGGTAACTTTTTATAGAGAGAAGAGAGTTTTTCATTTCTCTCAAATTCTTCATGGAAGGTTTCAATGTCATTTGATGCATCCATCAAAATTTTCTTCTTTGACATAATAACTGTCCAAGAATAGATCGACATCAAGACCAAAATAATCATTACTAGCTGAACGACAAATCCCGCATTAAAAATTAAACTGACGATTGATAAACTATTTTCTTCCATTAAGTTTCTCCAAGATTTCTTGCGGAAAAGCGCAAGGTTTTAAATTATTTTTTTCTACAGAAACAACCTTGACTTCCGCCTTAAATAATACCGTATTTTTTTCTATATTCAGAATTTTCTGAGCAAAAACAAGGCTTACGTTTTTTAGTAAATTAATGCTTGTTTGAACTTCAATAACATCGTCCAAGTAAGCAGGCGATAAGTAATCCGCAGTCACAGTCCTCACAACAAAAACTATGTTGTGTTGTTTTGCCAAAGAGGCTTGCTCAAATCCAAGCTCCCTCAGATATTCAGTCCTTCCTCTTTCGATATATTTTAGATAGTTAGCATAGAATACAACGCCACCAGCATCAGTATCTTCGTAATAAACTCTGATCCTTTGATGGTTCATTTACCAAATAAGTCTTGCTCTTGTATCTGTCTAACTTCACCCAAATGAGAGAAGGCAAGATCCGTAGCAGTTCTGCCTCTTGGTGTGCGCATTATAAAGCCTTGTTGAAGGAGATAGGGTTCTATCATATCCTCCAATGTTGTTCTTTCTTCACCCAAAGCAGTTGCTAAAGTATCCAAGCCTACAGGGCCTGCTGAAAATTTTTTGATGATTAAACTGAGATAATCTCTGTCAAGCTGTTCGAGGCCTGCTTCGTCGACTTTAAGAGTTTCAAGTGCCTCTTTTGCTATATCGACATTGATGATTCCTTTGGTTTTAACGTCTGCAAAATCACGCACTCTTCTAAGAAGGCGATTTGCAATTCGAGGGGTTCCTCTTGAGCGTTTTGCAATCTCCTTTGATCCATTTTTTTCAATTGTAATATTTAAAATGGAGGCAGACCTCTCTATGATTTCCTGAAGCTCATTGAGCTTATAAAAAGAAAGCCTATGAACAATACCAAATCTATCCCTGAGAGGTGAGGTCAGCATTCCAGCCCTGGTTGTTGCACCAATTAATGTGAATGGAGGCAGTTCAAGTTGAACTGAGTGCGCAGCAACCCCCTCGCCAACCAAAATATCTAATTTAAAATCTTCAAGTGCAGGATACAAAATTTCTTCAACAACAGGGTTTAGTCTATGTATTTCATCAATAAATAGGATATCAAATGGTTCCAGTTTCGTGAGAATTGCAGCTAGGTCACCCGAACGCTCAAGAACAGGGCCAGAAGTTTGCTTAATGCCTGCTCCCATCTGGTTAGCTATCACATTCGCTAGGGTTGTTTTTCCAAGGCCAGGGGGTCCATAAATTAGACAATGGTCAAGAACATCTGAACGAGATCTTGCCGCTTCGATGAATAATGACATCTGTGATTTAACATCTTCTTGACCAATATAGTCCGCAAAAGAATTAGGACGCACAGAGGCAGCCCTGAGATCTTCGTTTGATTGATTTTCACCACCAATCAATCTGTCTTCTTCAATCATGCAGAATATTTTATTAAAAGATTATTATTTGTATTTTAGACCAATCAATAATTAGGATTATTGTTTATACAAATCTAGGATTAGATCTTGGGTCATATATTGGATTGAAATTAAAATGAAAGGTATAATTACTGGATTAACTTATTATCATTTTGTTCAATGTCAAATATTGCGGTACTGAGTGTAAACCATCAATTGGCTCCAGTTGAAATCAGGGAAAAAGTAGCGTTTGCTCAAAACGAATTGCCTTTAGCTGTGTCCAGTCTGCTAAATGTTTCAGATATTAAGGGATGTGTCATTTTCTCTACCTGTAATAGATCAGAGATTTATGTCTCTCACTCATCAAAAAATATTCGTGAAGTCTTAATTCAATATATGGCTTCAACCCATGCCATTGATCAACTCTCACTTGAGCAATATGTTTCGTTTTTCGAATCCAACGAAGCCATAGAGCATACTTGTAAAGTAGCTTGCGGCCTTGAATCTTTAGTTTTAGGGGAGCCGCAAATTTTTGGCCAACTGAAAGAGGCTTATCAATTTTCAAAAACTCAAGGTGCACTAGATAAGATTTTGGAAAAACTTTTTCAACATGTTTTCAAGACAGCCAAAAAAGTTAGAACAGATACAAATATTGGTTCGTCTCCCATCTCAGTTGCCTATTGTGCCGTTAAACTCAGTGAAAAAATATTTACAAACCTTGAAAATCAAACAGTACTGTTAGTTGGTGCAGGTGAGATGATTGAACTCAGTGCACAGCATCTCAGTAAAAGGGGTGTCAAGGATATGATTTTTGCCAACAGAACACTTGAAAATGCACAGCCTATTGCCATTAAGCATAACGCTGAGGCAATCACTCTTAAAAGTTTATCTGAAAATCTTCATCGGGCTGATATTGTTATCACGTCTACCGCAGCGCCTATTCCAATTATTGGTAAGGGTCTCATAGAAACCGTTCTTCATCAAAGAAAGCATCGACCAATGCTGCTTATAGATCTTGCGATTCCGAGAGATATTGAACCTGAGGCAAATCAACTAGAAGATGTCTTTCTTTATACTGTTGACGACTTGCAACAAATTGCCAACAACAACCTTGAGGAGAGACTTAAAGAGAAGGTTATTGCAGAAAAAATAATCCAAATTAGTAGTGTTGATTTTCTTGAATGGGTTAACAATATTCCTAATGAAGAGGTTATAAAAAACTACAGAAGACAGGCGAACTTACTTAAAGATGAGCTCCTTCAAATTGCACTTAGAAAACTTAATTCTGGATCTAATCCTGATCTAGTTGTTGAAGAGCTTGCGGACAAGCTAACAAACAAACTTCTTCACCAGTCTTTGGAAAATTTAAAACAACCAACCAAACCAAAAGAAACTAAAGAAAATCTATTTGGTAAAGATACTAAAAAGCATACCAAGATCGGAAACTGATGAACCAGTCTATCCTTGCTAAGTTAGAGCAATTATCAATGCGTCTTGAAGAAATCAATGCGCTTCTGTCAGATCAGTCAATTGCCTCAGACCAAAATAAATTTAGAGAGCT
>ENA-UZXC01009225-UZXC01009225.1-metagenome-genome-assembly--contig:-Day-2-25m-contig-9225_pt1 | contig 19504 bp, 29 predicted proteins | sample MGYA00260340_ERZ794900 | MGnify/ENA metagenome assembly ERZ794900 | reverse complement strand
TTTCTTTCTTTCATATCGAGTCGATCCCCACGCAAAGTGGGGATCAAACAAGGACACACTTCTGTCAAGCAGTCGGTATGAGTTATAGACTCCGACAAGTCTTTACTCCGTGTATTTATTATACCCATAACTGGGATTTTGGAGATTGCTATGAAGCCCAGCAGCAATTGTTTAACGGTATACCTGGGCTTAACATTAGGGAGCTAACTCCTAACGGCAATTCTATCTTTTATAATCATACAGTTCCAATCTGATTTTATTTTTATCAGCTGTTCCTGTATTATAAATTCTTTCAATGTTTACTATGAAATCATTTCTACTACCTTGATTTTTTAATTTAGCAGAATTGTTTTCTAGTCTTTTCTTAAATAACTTCCAATTAAAAGTTTTATTTTGAAAAACAGATAAACATGCGTCTATAAAATTTCTCTTTTTATAGTATTGGAAAAACTCTCCAATCCATAACAATCTTCTAGCTTGGGTTTTTCCCCATTCTAGATCTTTAATTTTAAATTCACCTTTTTTGAAATCACCTACTATTTTATGGTCAACATAACCTTTACCATTTAGCATTGAACAACAAGCTAATACAGGAAAGTTATATGTTTTAACAAACCATTCTAATAGTTGGTATTCTTTATTACCTAACTTAACATGGCTCATTAAATAATCAGTTAATGTCCATTTTTTTGTGTTAGCATTTAATGCTCTTACATCATCTAATTCAAATTGATCTTTAATGATGTATGTTATAGGAAAACCACATAGCTTATATGCTTCTAATCTATGTTGTCCATCTTGTACCCTCATATTTTCATCTACTATGATAGGCATTTGCAGATCTTTTTCTTTAATAAGTTCTGCTAGTTTTCTTACCCAAGGTTCATGTATAGATCTATTACCTTTAACATATTTAAATTGAGCAAGATCATCAGTTTTATATATTTTACTATTTGACATTTCTTTTCCTCTTTGTTTGTTTAGATTTAGCGTAAACAGTTTTACAATCCGTAAAAGTGCTTAACCACTTTTTATGTTTAGACCATGTAAACTTTTCAGGTTTATCAGGATCTTTATTTACTTTTACTTTCATATATACTCCTCAAAACCAATCTTTCATAAGTGCTACTTTAAACTTATGAGTTCTTGATTTTTGTTTATTGGCAAATTCGGTAGCATCAGCTTCTATAATGAAGCAATTGTTACTAAATAAGCTCCAATTTTCTTCTTTTTTTTTAGACCAAATTACGCAATACATCATTACTTCTTTGCCTGTTCAGCAGCTGAATCCATTTTAAAATTATAACGAGCTTCTTCAGCATCTAATTTTTCAAATAAGATTTCTTCTTCCGAAGTAATTCCAAGGTCTTTTAAACCTTTTTCGAATTTCTCGGTATCAATCTTACATTCAGCATATTCAGTTTGTAATGCTTCTAATTTGTCTAAAAAGACATCTTTAGCTCTACCCATTTAAACCTCCTGTGGAGTCATTGCTTGGACTCTAATAAAAGGTTTAACATATTGTATTCCATGTCTTTTATAAATTGCTTTACTTCCGTATAGCTTTTTATATTTAGCTGGATCTTCTGCTTTTGCATTTGGTACAGAAATAGTTGTCATAACTCTTTTACCTTTTGAAAATGCAATAGCTTTATTTAATACTCTATGGTTCATATCATTCCTTTGTTAATAGCCATTGTTAATATTATTATTCCATATACAATTGATGTAATTATTAATAACTTCATAAAGTTATAACCATTGTTTAGCACCATTTGGTTCTCTATCCTTTTTTCTTATTTCATAAGGAACTTCTACTTTTTCTGGCATATTTTTGCTGATAGCAATACATAGACCTATAAAAGCACGAATAGGAAACATAATTATTATCCATATCCATTTAGCTAATACATTCATTAGCCAATTTTGTATCTTATTCCACATTGTTTACCTCTTTCTATATTTATTATTATACACTTATTAATTGTAAGGTCAATGCCATTCGGTATCAACCTTACGGAAAACACCTTGTTCGAGCCAACAGGCGAGAACCGGTGTTCCGTTTTTGCCCACACCTCGAGTTCCGAAATAATTTCTGAACACGATAAAAAAACGCCCAACACCAAACTAGATGCTGGGCGTAATTTTACTGATTATGCAGATAACAATTTATTTGCTTCTGCTTTCATCATGTCTTTTTCAGCTTTATCGACATATACTTTGTCAGTAACTGAACCTCTTTTGGATTTTGGTACATAACTCTTTTCAAAGATTTCTTTGTACTTCTTCTCCAAAGTATCAACGATTAAGCCACTTCTTTCACAATTCAAAGTTTGGACTTTAATCTTAAAGATTGATGATGCTAATTTACCTTTGGTAATTTCAGTACCAACATCATCTCTCATTGCAGTCTTTAGTTCTTCTTTAGATTTGTCTAAAGACGCATTACACATTTCATCATGTCTATACATTGAACCATAAATAGAATCGAAATTCCATTCTGCAATTCTAGCCCAATCAGAATTATCTATGAAAGGTGTAATTAACGAATCTACTAATTCATTAATACCTGCAATCATTTTAGATTCAGCTTCAGCTAAAGCTACTTCCATATTAGCAACTCTTGCTTCAGGATCGTCTTTGTATATGTTTTTAACATTATCCATATTATATTCCTTTTTTGTTTATTGGATTTATATTAACAGTAGATGAGTCACCATATTTAGATAACTCACCATCTATTTTCGCAACTTCATCAGCGTCACCACTTTCAGTAGCAACATCTAACTTACTAGCTAACATCTCAACTCTTTTGATATTAGTACTATCTTTAGCTATTTTATAGTACTCAAGTAGTTCAGATATATTCATGACATACTCCTTTCACTAAAGTCAATTTCACATTCCCAAGCATCTTCTTCAGGAAACATTTCCTTAAAGCAATTATCACAGATACCTGACATCATCATTTCTCTTAAACCTTCAGAAATGTAAGAAAAAGCATCTTGAATGTATTTACCTTGATTGAATTGAAATAAATCAGAACCTTTAACTGAAACTTTATGCTCTGATTTACATTTAACACAATTCATATCAAAGTGATATTTATGAACTGGATCAAATGTTTCTTTACTTTTACATCTTAAAAAGTACATATTTACTCCTTTAGTTAACCCATATTATTTAACATTCATGGGATTACCTCGAGCAGTTATCATGAGGCAAAGCTCAATGATTACATGCGACACAGCAGTCCCCTTTACGAAATTGTTCACAATTTCCGTTAAGGGTTTGCACCTTTAGTGTGCGACTGTCGTGTCCTCGTTCACGAGCATGTTCATTGAGGCAAACTCATGATACAAGCGAGTACATCCCGTGTGTGTGGGGGCCCCATAGCGATACCGAGTAACGCAGAACAATGCGTTTAGCATTTTCGAGTAACGCAGGGGTTTTTCTTTCTTGCCAATAGCGTTGGGCGATGCCTAGATGTTTGCTCTGCAAACAGTCAGGCGAGTCCTTAGCGAATGGGGCTGACGACCTTAGGAGTCAGACCAAGAGAGAAAATTGCGTATGGGGTAAGAGTGTCGCTTCAGCGACTCCTTAGTAACTGAACGGAGTGAAGGCTAGTGCGACAAGGATCGTTACCCGAAGGGCAAAGACAACCCTGGTGTCTGCTAAAGACACAGAGGTTGGCTTGGGTGAATAACGAGAACGAGCAATTATTATTAAACGACCAAAGGGAGTGTGTGTCTTGACACTAATAATAATGCGAGTGAAGTGTATGAACTAGAGCCTGTCTGTCGCCCATATACTACATATAGTATTGTGCGTAGCAAGAACCACTAAAGACCTAATATAACTCTTGACAAGGAGATTTCTAGCCACTACGAACAGTTAGGGGTAGAATACAAAAGCGTTATATGAGTGATCTAACAGAGAAACAGAAGAAGCTAGTTGATACTATCGTAACAACTGGTTGTAGCATCAAGGATGCAGCTAAAACAGCAGGATATTCAAGTAAAGGAAGCGAAGAAGCAGGGAGAGTAAGTGCAAGTCGCACACTACGATTACCAAAGGTACAGAGTTACATGCAACAAAGTATAGCAAGAACACTGGGACTTGGTGCAGTGAGTGCGTCTAGGAAACTTATCGACCTGTCATCAGGAGCGAGAAGTGAGTATGTTCAACTAGAAGCTAGTAGGGACATACTAGACAGAGTGGGATTGAGAGCACCAGACAGGGTGGCTCACAATATTCAGGGCGACATTAAGATTAATATCGACCTATCTTAAAATGTGTCGGTACCACCGACCTTTACCCACATCACTCGGAACGAGGGGTGGGGGCAAAAACCACCATCGTCAGATGACTAGTGGAGTCATACACACGATAAGGGTTATTTTAAGTACTTCTTGAAAACCATTAAATATTCGTTAGCATAGTAATATGGCTAGAAGAAAATTTAATACTGAAAAGGTTGCCCATGAAACAAGGGCAAAGTACAAAAAGACTAGTCAAGCTAGTAGAAGGCCAAAGTTCAGTTCCATGAATAAATCCAAGAAAAGAAACTTTAAGCCATATAATAAACAGGGGAAATAATGTGCGTTTTACAACAAAGCATATATTTGGTAGGAATAGGTTATGTCTGATAAATTAAAGAATGTTTGGAAACAACTTAAAAGCAATATGAGTGCTGGAGATCAAGTTGTTAAAATTAATAAAGAAGTTAAGAGTAGAGCTAACAAAGCTCCTTGGTATAAAGAACCAACTGTAGGCGATTTACAACAAGCATACAAAACTGCTCATAAAAATTCTAAAAAGAAATAATCTTGAAAAAATATATCGACAAATTCATGGTTTGGCAATTACACAATCGTAGAGAGATTGTATTCGCAATTGCTGGATTTATCATTGGTGCGTTTTTATTTTAATTAATATCTGGTAGACCTCTCCGTTCCACAATATGAAAGGAACTATATGTATTATAAAGTACTAATATGGGGTACAGATATATTAAAAAAAGAAATTTACTATAAGGCAGAAAATGATATTATTGCAATGCAAAAAGCAAGTGCTGCTATCCCTGATGGCTGCAGAGCAACTTATGAGGAGATCAATGAAAAAACCTACGAAGAAGCCAAACAAACCAAAATCCAAACCGAAACCGAAGCCCAAGCCCAAGTCTAGTGGCTACTAAAGAAGAAAAACTTTGGATGGACAAGGTAGCCCAATTGGGTTGCTTTGTCTGTCAAAGACCTGCAACTTTACACCATATAAGAAATAATGGAAAAGGTAATGTTGGAATGGGAAGAAGAAGCTCCCATTTTGAAGTTATACCTTTATGCCATGAACATCATCAAGGTAATACAGGAATACATCTTGATAAAATAAAATTTGAAAAAAAGTATGGTACTGAAAAAGAAATACTTGATTTAGTTAAACAACAAGTTAAGGAAGAAGAATGTCGTTCCTCAATAATTTAAGTCTGAAAGATAGAAGAAGATTAAGAGCAATAGTTAAGAAAACTCATTTAAAATATTATCCTACACATATGATAACAGATTACGAAGCTGATAAGCTGGTGGAATCTTTTGGAGAAGAAACTGTATATAATATGCTTAAAGCAAATGTAGGTACTAATGTCGATTAATTTTGAATATAAACCTCAAGGAGAAATATTAAAAACCTTTATGAAGTCAGAAGACTTCTTTAGAGGGATGCGTGGCCCAGTAGGTTCTGGTAAATCAGTAGCTTGTTGTATTGAGATTTTTCGTAGAGCTTTACTTCAACAAAAAAACGCTGAAGGTAAAAGAAAATCAAGATGGGCAGTAATTAGAAATACTAATCCCCAATTAAAAACAACAACAATCAAAACTTGGTTAGATTGGTTTCCTGAAGATAAGTGGGGAGATTTTGCTTGGTCAGTACCTTATACACATAGAATTAATAAAGGCGATTTAGAAATAGAAGTTATATTTCTAGCTCTTGATAGACCTGAAGATGTTAAGAAACTACTATCTTTAGAATTAACTGGAGTATGGGTAAACGAAGCGAGAGAGATTCCGAAATCAATTATTGATGCTTGTACTATGAGGGTAGGAAGATTCCCATCTATGAGAGATGGTGGAGCTACATGGTATGGAGTCATAGCAGACACTAATGCTCCTGAAGAAGATCATTGGTGGCCGATAATGGCAGGTGATGTTCCAGTACCAGATCATATATCTCGTGATGAAGCTCTGATGTTAATCAAGCCTGATAACTGGAGCTTTCATACTCAACCTCCTGCTATGTTAGAAAAGAAAGATAAGGATGGGTATACAACTGCATATGACAATAATGACAATGCAGAAAATAAAAAAAACCTAACCCCAAAATATTATCCTAATATTATTAGAGGTAAAACAAAGGGATGGATAGATGTTTATGTTTTAAATAAACTAGGTGCTATAGAAGAAGGTAAACCTGTATATCCAAACTTTAAACAAGAACTACATGTTTCTATAGAAAAATTAAATATGACAACAAGCCAACCTATATGGATTGGAATTGACTTTGGATTAACACCTGCAGCTGTCTTTGCACAAAGAACTACTTTAGGTAGATGGAATATATTAAACGAACTTGTTTGTTTTGATATGGGAGTTATGAGATTTTCAGAATTACTTCGAGGAGAAATTGCTAAAAATTATAAAGGTTATGATATACAAATATATGGAGATCCTGCTGGAGATTTTAGATCACAGACGGATGAAAGAACTCCCTTCTCAATTATGAGAAACTATGGTTTAAAAGCTGTACCTGCACCTTCCAATGATGTAGCTTTAAGAATTGAATCTGTAGATACATCTCTACAAAGACTAATCGATGGAAAGGCAGGATTTGTTCTAGATCCACAATGTATCAATCTTAAAAAAGGATTTAATGGTGGTTATCATTATAGAAGACTTCAAACATCTGGAGATAGATATGATGAGAAGCCATTTAAAAATAGATACTCCCATGTTCACGATGCACTCCAATATTTAATGATGGGTGCTGGAGAAGGTAGAACTTTACTATCAGGTAAATCACGAAATAAACCTACTGTAGTAAAAAAGGAATGGGATGTATTTGCTGGACAAAGAACAAAGAAAAGGAAAGTATGGGATCTGTTCAAGAGGAATGGTTAATATATTTCCACAATACTAGAACTACTAGATATTCTAAATGGATATGGTGGTGGAAGCCACCAAATGGCTTTGCCCATTGTGGAGCTTTAAAATATATACCTGAACACGATCTATGGGAACACCTGCATTTTACACACGCAGGTATTAGAACAGAAATGATAAGCCAAGAAGATTGTCAAAAGTTTTTACAATACCTATATGACTATGAGATTCTTGTATGTCCTATTAAAGATGATTGGCATCTTATGAGGATTAAAGAATTAAGCTGTGTATCATTTATTATGAGATTGATAGGGTTCTATAGGTGGTGGATCATTACCCCTTACCAACTATATTGTGCGTTGATAAAAGCTGGATATAAGTCATTTTGGAAAAAACCTAGGATAAATAATGGCAGACAAATCGAAAACAGCTGAAGAACTTATTGAAGAATTAGAAGACTTACATGCTCAAGAAGATGATGTTATGGCTAAATTAAAAAAAGTTATATCAGGGGAAGACTTTGATGACTTTGATGATGAGGATATTACTTAATGTCAAATGATGGTGATAAAGGTTCTAATAGTGGTGGCAGAACAGATGCTGGGCCAAATAGAACTACTGCTTATAAAGCAGGTGTAGGAAATATTAACGAAAAAGGAAAAAAGACTGGAACTTATAAATCAGATAATCCAGATGCTTTTAGAAATGTTGGTGCAACAAAAATAAAAAAAGGAATTAAAGGCCCTCCTTCAGTACAAATTGTTGGTAATATTTTATCTGGCCCATTACAAGCTGGATCAAAAATAACTAGAGATTTTTTTACAGATAAAGTTATTGGTTCAAAAAATTTTAAAGGTATGAATAAAACAAGTTTCTTATCTATGGATTCTACAAAGCAAGAAGAAATCTATGGAGAATATATGTCTAATAGAATGTCTGGTAAAACAGATGCTTATGGAAATCCTACAGGTGGATGGCGACAAGAAAATGTTAAACATAAAAATAAAGATGGAACATATACTACTAAATCAGTTTGGATGGGTGGAAATGACAATGATAACAAAGTAGAAAAATCTACATTCCAATTAGAACAAGAAAATGCAGCAGCAGATGCAAAAAAAGATCAAGCAAATGAAGAACAAGCAGATTACTCTAAAAAGAAAAGACTATCTGTAAAAAGCTCGAGATCATTATTTGCTAATGAAGGTGGTAGAGGATTTTTTAATTAACAGGAGAAAACTATGGGAAGTATAAAAGATAAATTAGGAAATACTTGGAAAACATATAAGCATCCAGAAGGTGAGTCTAGAAAGATTAAAGAACTTTCTAATGTTCACGAAGGCGATAGAATCGTAGGAGCTATTAATGTTTTAAAAAAAGGTGGATCTGATAAATCAGCGAAAGCTCATTTAGAAGGTGAATTTCCTAAAGGAACTTTAAAGACTATTAAAAAAGAACTTGGCTTTAAAAGAAAAAAATAAATGGAATATATAGAAACAGCAGATGCACCAGATTATGGTGGACAAGATAAAGCAACAGCTATCCTTAAAAAATATAAGGAAGCTAAAAATATAAAAGACTATTGGAAAGATAGATTCGAAGAAGCATATGAATACTGTCTTCCTAATAGAGAATCATTTTATGAAGAAGCTCCTGGTCAAAAAAGAACAGATAAAATTTTTGATGAAACTGCTGTAGTTGGAGTACAAGAATTTGCATCTAGATTACAAGCAGGTATTGTTCCTACTTTTGCTAGATGGGCAGATTTTCAAGCTGGTACAGAAATACCAGAACAGAATAGACCATTTATTAATTTAGAGTTAGATAAAATTACTGACTATGTATTTCAAGTATTACAAGCATCTAATTTTAATCAAGAGATTCATGAATCATTTATGGATCTTGCAATTGGTACAGGTGTTATTCTTGTTGAAGAAGGTGATGCTGTAAACCCAATTAAATTTTCAGCAGTACCATTAACAAGAGTTTGTTTAAACACTGGCCCAGATGGTGCTATAGATTCTATTTATAGAACTAGAGAATGTAAACCTCACGAAATAAATATTTTATATCCTAGAGCTGTATTACCTGAAAACTTTGATCCTTTAAAACAAAAGAAAAAAATTAAAATAATAGAAGCTGTATATAAAATTCACGAAGACAATGTAGAAAAATATAAGATGTGTGTAGTATTAGAAAATCCTAAACATATTTTATTAGAAGAAATATATGAAGGTGAAGGTTCAAATCCATATTTGGTTTTTAGATGGAATAAGGCATCAGGTGAAGTATATGGTAGAGGCCCAGTATTTAATGCGATGGGGGCAATTAAAACTTGTAACCTTACAATAGAATTAATATTACAAAATGCACAGATGTCTGTATCTGGAGTATATACTTATGAAGATGATGGTGTAATTAATCCTGATAACATTTCACTTGTTCCTGGATCTCTAATACCTGTAGCCCCAGGTTCTAAAGGTTTATTACCAATTCAATCAGCATCTAATTTTGATGTAGCTCAATTAGTATTAAATGATATGCGTCAGAATATTAAGAAAGCATTATACATGGAAGCATTAGGTAGACCTGAAGGAACACCTATGACAGCAACAGAAGTTTCTGAAAGAATGGCAGATCTATCTAGACAGATAGGTTCTTCTTTTGGTAGACTACAATCTGAATTAATAAATCCATTATTAAGAAGAATAATTAGAATTTTATCCAAACAGGGTAGAATAGAAATCCCTAAAGTAAACGGTAGGGAAGTTAAAGTAGCTCCTCGTTCACCTCTAGCACAAGCACAACATATGCAAGATGTTACTGATGTGACTAGATTCAACGAAATAATTGCTGGAACATTTGGCCCACAAATGATTAATTTAATTGTGGATCAAAATGAAACTGCAAAATATTTAGCTGAAAAAATGAACTTACCAGAAAAGTTAATTAGAAATGAACAAGAGCAAAAAGAACTAGTTAATAGTTTACAACAAATGCAACAAACACCAGAAGGAGGTGAAGCTCCACCAGGGGCGTAATTATGGCTTGGAAAGACCTTAAGAAAGAGAAACCCAAGATAGCAAATAGTATAGATGGTTATGTAAGATCTGAAGCAGATGATCAGATTTTAAATAAACATTTTGCCAATGTCTTTAAAGGAGATGAGGGTAAAAAAGTTTTAGACTATTTGAAATCAATCACAATAGAAGCTGTTGCTGGGCCAAATATTGATGGCAACAGATTATTCCATTTAGAAGGTATGCGATTTCTAGTTGGAATTATTAACACACGCATAAAAAAAGGAGAAAACGATGGCAGATGATAATGCTAATAATGCAGCACCAATCGCCACTGAAGTACCTTCAGAGGTAAATAAACCTGAATTTGTTCAGGATAAGTTTTGGGATGCTAACAAACAAGAAGTTAATATAGAAAATTTAGCTTCTTCTTATAACACACTTGAATCTAAATTAGGTTCAAGAACAGAAGACTTAACAAAGCAAATCAGAACTGATCTTGAAACAGAAAGATTAAGTAAGGTTCCTGAAACTTATAAGTTAACTGTACCTGAACTAGATGAAAATACTAAAGTATCTATTTCAGAAGAAATGCCTATTGTTCAATGGTGGGGTAAAACTGCTAGAGAAGCAGGATTAACTCAAGAACAATATGATTCAGGAGTTCAAGCATTTGTAGAAAATGCAACAGCAAACCTTCCTAATCCAGAACTTGAAAAACAAAAACTTGGAGATGCTGGTAGGGAAAGAGTAGAAGCTGCAAACATGTGGTCTAAAAAACATTTAAGTCCAGATGCTTATAATACAGTATCAAGTTTTGCTGCTACAGCTGATGGAGTTAAAGCTCTTGAAGAAGCAATGAAACTAACCAAGGATAGCAGTATGCCTACATCACAAACACAAGTAGATGTTTCTGCTAATATTGATGATCTTAAATCAATGTTAAATGATCCTAGATACTATGATAGTGCAAGGAGAGATCCTTCATATGTAAAACGAGTAACGGAATTATATGAAAAGGCATACAAAGGACAAAAACCAGGTTAAGTTTAAATACAAAAAACTTAAGAAACCTATAAAGTGGCTTGATTGCGTTAGTCAAACAGGTTGGATCAGTGAAAAAGATATTGAATCTGCAAGACCTGCAAACTGCGTAACAGGCGACTTTTGGGTTTATAAAGATACAAATGATTTTATTACTCTTTTTGGTACTTATTCTCATGACGGAAAAGGGGAAATAGAATTTGGAGAAGTTATAACTATTCCTAAAACATGGATATAATTGTGCGTTGCTTACATAGTTAGTTATCAAATATTAATAATCTCAAGACCTTTAAAATGTTTAATGATTGCCCTTAACTGGACAACAATCCTCTGCATCAAAAGATAATCGGTTAACAATAATAATAACTAACAAATAAGGACATGCAATGGCAACATCTATAACTAATGCCTTTATAACGCAGTTCGAAGCTGAAGTTCATATGGCTTACCAAAGAATGGGAAGCAAATTGAAAAATTTAGTTAGAACAGTTAATGGTGTCAATGGTTCTACTGTTAAGTTTCAAAAAGTTGCAAAAGGTTCTGCAAATACTAAAGCAAGACATGCTGAAGTAGTTGCAATGGATCTAGCTCACAGCAATGTGTCAGCAACTTTAACTGATTACTACGCAGCAGACTATGTTGACAAACTTGACGAGTTAAAGGTAAACATTGACGAAAGACAAGTTGTAGCCCAATCAGCAGCATACGCACTAGGTAGAAAAACAGACCAAGTGTTAGTTGATGTGCTTGATGGAGCAACTTCTATCGCTAATAATGTAAACAGTTCAGCTACAGGTATGACTTTGATCAAAGCAAAGAACATGATGGAAGTATTTAATTCCAATGATGTTCCTGACGATGGTCAGAGATACTGGGTAGTTGGGCCGAAACAATGGTCAGATCTATTATCAATAGATCAATTTTCTAGAGTTGAATATGTAGGGCCGAATGAACTTCCGTTCCCTGGTGGTATTACTGCCAAGAGATGGTTGGGATTTTTGTTCTTCGTACACTCTGGTTTATCAAAACCATCTTCGGACAGAAAAACATTATGCTTCCATAAATCAGCAATTGGTGCTGGAATTGGATCTGATGTAAGAACTGAAGTTAACTACATCCCTGAAAAAGTATCTCACCTAATAACATCTATGTTATCTTTAGGTGCAGTAGAAATTGATGGCGATGCTGCAAGAGTCCAACTTTGTGCAGAATAATAACTAAAAGGAATATATAACATGGCATACGCAACTGACAATCCTATCAAAAAGGTAGCACAGATGAGTGGCAATTCTCTTTGGTTTTATACTGACGGAGATGCGACTTCATCAATTGTAGCTAGTGGTTACTTTAATAGTGCTTACGCAGAACTGAAACAAGGTGATATGATCCTTGTTGCAGGTGGTGTAGGTGGTACTATGGAATCTGACTTACTTGTAGTAAGTTCAGCTACTGGTGCAACTACTGTTACTACAGCAAAATTAGCATAAGCTAGTTTCGATTTGGGGGAGCAATCCCCCAAGTCACTTTTTTTATAATTATGGCAACAACAAAAATAGATATATGTGCAAGAGCTTTAGTGATGATAGGTGCTCAACCTATAACATCTTTTACAGATGGAAGTACTGAAGCATTAGTTGCCAACAACATATACGAAGATATTACAAGAGCAGCTCTAACAAGACACAAATGGAGATTTGCTACTAATCAAAAACAAATTTCATTATTATCTAGTACTCCAGTAGGTAGATATGATTATGCTTATCAAGTACCTACTAATCCAGAAGTATTACAAATCAATACAGTAACAGTAAACGATTATGTTATCCCATATGCTAGATACCAAGATTACATTTATGTAAATACTTATGGTTCTAATAGTAAATTAATTATGGATTATATTTACAGAGTAGATGAATCATATTTTCCACCTCATTTTATTTTAGCTTTAGAATATGAATTAGCAGCAATCTTTGCAGGTTCAGTTGCTAGAGATGCAGCAATGATTAAACAATTTAAAGAGTTAGCTGAAAGACAATTTCTTATTGCTAAAAATATTGATTCTTCTGAAACAACTTCAAAGGTATTAGATACTAATAGATTTATTAATCTGCGAAGATCTACAAGAACGGATGCCTAATGGTCAGAACACTAAAGACTGTATTAACGAACTTTTCGTCTGGTGAATTAAACCCATTACTAGCAACTCGTACTGATGTTCCTTCTTATTTTCAAGGTGCTAAAAGCTGTAAAAATTTTGCTTTATTAGCAGAGGGTGGTTTAATGAGAAGACCAGGTACAACTTACTTGGCATCACTTCCAGCAGAATCTAGAATTATTCCATTTATATTTTCTGATGATGAAGTAGCTATTATAGTATTATCTAACAATAGAATGGATGTATATAATACAAGTGGTACAGCTCTTACAAGTAATTATACAACAAATTGTAATTGGACTACAGCTCAATTATTTGAATTAAACTTTGCTCAAAAAGGAGATACAATTTTTGTAGCACATAGAGATAATCCAACAAGAAGAATATTCAGAGCATCATCAACTTCATTTACTTGTGATGGTTTTGTATTTGATGAAAATACTGCCATTAATAATGGTGGCGTTAATAAATCATTACAACCATTTTATAAATACGCTGATAGTGGAATTACAATTACCTTATCTGCTAATTCAGTAGGTACAGGTAAAACAGCTACTGCAAGTGCTAGTACATTTACAAGTAATCAAGTAGGCGACTACATACAAATTAATAAAAAACAAGGTAAGATAACTGGTTATACTTCTGCAACAGTAATTACAATTCATATTATAGAAGATATGGGAAGTACTGGGCCACATACTGATTGGAAAGAACAAACAGTATCTGCTAAAAGAGGTTATCCTCAAGCAGTAACTTTTCATGATGCAAGACTTTGGTTAGGTGGAGTTAAATCTAGACCTGCATCTTTATTTGCTAGTCAAATTAATCATTACTTTGATTTTGATCTTGGTACAGGATTAGATGATGAAGCTATTGATACAGATATATCTGGTAATCTAGTTAACGAAGTTAGACATTTATTTTCTGGTAAAGATTTACAAGTATTTACAGATGGTGGTGAATATTATATTCCACCTTCTTCTGATAATACTATTACTCCAGCTAATGTTAGTATTCAAAGACAAACACCATATGGAATATCTAGAACAGCTCCTCAAATGTTTGATCAAGCTACAGGTTTTGTTCAAAAGAATGGTAAAGCAGTTAGAGAATTTGTTTATTCAGATTTAGAAGATGGATATAAATCCACATCTGTATCTATTCTTGCACAACATTTAATTGATAGTCCAAAAGAAGTAGCTATTATGAAAGGTAATAATACAAGACCTGAACAATATGCTTTCTTCTTAAGCAATGGAACAACTCACCAAGGTAAGTTATCTGTATTTCATTCTGTTAGAGATGAAAAGATAGCAGGATGGACACAATGGTTTACAAGAACAGGAGATAGTATACAATCAATTGCTTCATTAAATGAGAATTTAATTATGATAGGCAAAAGATCTTTAAATAGTTCAATAGTATATACATTAGAAAAATTTGCTGACGATGATAGTGTTACATTAGATTGTCAAACTACTTCAACTTTAAATCAAAGAGGAACACCTCTTGTTGATGGAGGTTCTCAATCTGGAACAACAGTAGTAATAGATGGATTAACTTCAGCACCTAAAGTAAATGAAGCATTTACTATTGCTGGTAATGTAACAGAATATACTATTCAATCTTTAGTAGATAATGGTTCAGGAGAATATAGTTTAACTCTTGATAAAACTTTAGCAGCAACTCCAGCAAATGATGCTGTAGTAACTTTTACTAAAGGTTTTTTACATACAGTAAATGGAATTTATACAAATGAATCTGTTAATGTAGTTGAAGGTAATAGTTCAATTGGAACATTTACAGTATCAGGTTCGGACACAATTACATTAATTAATTCAGCAAAAGCTACTGGACTTAAAATAGGATTTAATTATACAACTACTTTAGAAACTATGCCTATAGATAAAGAATTACCTGAAGGCCCATTAACAGGTCTTCCTAGAAGAATCTCAAGAGCCATCGTAGATCTTAACTCTACTCTTGATATGACTATTAAAGCTGCAGACAGCACCTCTAAAGCTCTAGTTATTCAACAAGTTAATTTCTCTGGTGGTTCTGACCTCGTTCCAGTAACAGCTAAAAAAGAATTTTTCTTTTTAGGTTATGATAAAAGTCCAACAGTAACAATAAGCCAAGATGATCCTTTACCAATTAAAATCTTGGGAATGTCAGTGGAGGTAGTTTTCGCATGAGTGCAGATCCAATAACTATGTTTGCCATTACGGCAACTAAAACTTTAATGGATATTAAAGAATCCAAAAAGCAATCTAAAATTGAACAAGCAAAATATGAAGATAAAAAGAAAGCTGCAATGGAAAGAGCTAAACAAGAAGAAGATGAGCGTATTAAAGATTTAAAAATGGCACATGCTCATAATAGAGCTATTATGTCAGGTACAGGTTTAAGTTTAGACAGCAGTCATTTTCTTAATATTCAAGATCAACAAACTATTCAAGCTGATAAAGATATTACTAATATTAGAGTTAATTTAGGTTATGACATTAATGAATTATCATTAAATGCACAAGCAGCTAAATCTAAAAGAAAACATGAAGTGTTTGGTGGATGGGCTTCTATTGCTAGTCAAGGTTATGAGTATAAAAATAAAAAAGGATTGTATACAGGATAATGACACTTAAGCACGGAAAAAAACAAGTTAATTTAAATAGGTTAAGTAATAGTGTTCCATATACAACAGCTAAAAGTATGTTTAGTACTGTTGTAGAAAACTTTGCTCCTACATTAGAAAGAATGGAAAAAGAATCATTAGCTGCAGCTCAAGCTAATTATTTTCATAAATTTGATATAGAAACTAGAGATTACTTTGTTAAATTAAATGAAGACTTTAAACATGATCCAACAGGAATGAAAGAAGCAGCAGATGCTTATTCATCAACTGTTTTACAAAGTGTTCCAGCATCTTATAAATTAAATGCTCAAGCTAAATTAAATGGATGGAGTAGTAATAGTGTAGTAGCAGCAGCTGCTAATAAAATTAAATTAGAGAATAATAATTTATTAAGTGATCGTACAATAACTTGGGATAATCAAAACAATGATATTGATTATTCTTTTTTTGTAGCTTCTGAATTAGGAATGGATGGAATAATCAAACTTAATTCATCAGCATTAGATGGAATGTTATTAATTAATGATAAAGCTAAAAAAGATTTAGATTTATTAGTTAATGGTAAAGCGATTTTATCAGGAGAAAAACATGATTTAAATATTGAAACCAATGTTAAAAATTTATTAATTTCTAGAGGATTTCATTTAATGAGAGCTTTAGGAGATGATAACAAAGCAAGAGCTTGGTTAAATAAATATGCTAATCTTAAAGATGATTATGCAATTAAAATTACTGAAGAATTTACAAATAATCCTGTTTATAAAATGACTAATGATCTTATGAAAAATAGTGAAACTAGAGAAGAAATCATAGAAGATATTGCTCAAAAATATGAATCATTCCATGAAAAGAATATAATGGATTTAAAAAACTCTTATCAAGATGTTAATATTAATGGAGAAGAACAAGTAGGTGGAGATTTATACATAGATAATTTTCAAGGTTTAACTAATGCAACAGATTATATGGAAAAGAATTTTTCTAATGTTAAGCCAACTGATTATAATAAAATTTTAAATATTGTTAATAAGAATATGGAAATCCAATCTTGGGTTACTAAAGCAATAGATAGTAAAAAAGCACATCAATTTGTAGGAACAACTAAAGCAATTTCAGATGATAAAGCTCTTTTTAAAAGAGCTATATTAGCCAGATATGGAATACATAGCGTTGATGATGCTGATGTTAATAATCCTAAGTTAACTAATGCAGTAAATATATTAAAAGAAAATGGTTTAAAGCCAGATTTTTTATTTAATTATTTAAACACAACTAATATTGGAGATATGACTATTGATGCTAATTTAAATGATTTTAAAAATCAAATACAATTAACCAGATTCTTAAAAAGTATATATCCAGGTTATGAACCTACAGGTAATAAAAAACTTGTAGATGCTGTTAATATGGAATGGGATAGAAATGATCAATATTTAATATCTCAAGCTAATGGGTGGACAGCTAAATCAGAAAAAGCAATTGTTGACACTAAAAATAAAATATTCAATGTAGACAATAAAAAGTATTTTGAAGACGCATTATTTAATTGGATGGATGCTAGAAATGTAACTGATGATGCTTCTTGGTTTGGAAAATTATTTGATGATGAAAAGAACCAATGGTCAGATCATGTTGCTTTAGGAACAGTATTTGCTTGGGATGCTGAATCAACAATTACTGGCCCAATTAAACATATGTTATTATCTTTTGTTGGTGAGGAGTTATCTAATGTATTACCTGAAGGTGCAGATCCTACTGATCCTGCATATGCTAAATATTTAGATGGAGCAATTTATAAATCATTTAATAGATTAAAAGATATGAACTATTATCCAACTAGATATTCAGGACATGACCAACCTATATTAATGAAAAACTCTTTTGAAAAATGGTACCCAAATGTAAATGGTGATCAATTGAATAATGAAGTATATGCACATATATTTTCTAAATTTGAAAATTTAAATGAATCAGAAATAGCAGAAGTATGGGGTGGAATGAATCCAATGGATATATTATCAACTATTTTTGATAATGGTGGTCAAGGAATTATTTTAGAACCTAAAGGTAATTTAGTAGAATTAAATGGAAAAAAAGTACCTGCATATCATTTAGCATTAAAATTACCTAATGGACAAAGAATAGACATTACAGATGCTAACGAACATTTTTCTCCTGAAGTATGGTCAAGTTTATCAACCACTTCTGAAAATACACCAAAAAGTCATTCTCAATTTATTAACAATTTAGCTACTCAAGAATATGAGGAGTTTATGAAACATTATGGACATTTAGTTCCTGATTGGAATTGGGCTAAAAGAGCAATTCATGGGACAATTAATGTAGCACAAGGAATGGGTAATTGGAGATACTATCCTGATTATCCTGGAGTGGATGATGTACCTGCAGAAGTTAGACCATTTGCTTGGATGATGAAAGTAATGGGTGTTGATGTTGATTATAGAGATTTACAATTAAAAATGAAAAAAACTACAAATGACAGAAATGAATTAATTTCTACTGATCAAAAAATTGCTAATAATATGGATTTATCAAATAATGAAAAAAGTGTTGAAGCATTAGTTCCATTTTGGAAAATGCCATATACTAAAAACAATTTAGATTTAACTTATAAAACTTATGCTAAAGAAAATTATAATAATCAAGAAATGAATCTTGGATTAAGAACGAATAATTATTTTGGAATACACTGGGTTAATGAAGGTTTAACAGGTGAAATGTGGGATGGACAATTAGAATATAAAGTTGATGGAAATACTATGGCAGTATTTTCTAGTCCTGAACATGCTGCAAGAGCTGCTGCTAAAATTATTATAAATAAATCTAGTTTAGTAAGTGCTGTATCAAATGAATATGGTGCAACACCTACATTAAAAGAAATCTTTAGTATGTATGCTAAAGATCCAAGTCCATACTTTAAAGTATTTAAAGAGTTTGGATTCAATGAAAACGATACAGTTAATATACTTAATGCAAACGAAATGCACGGTATCTTAAAAATGATTATGAATGTTGAAATGGGTAAAGATGTAGTAAAAGAACATTTTCCAAAAGAAAATCAATTACTACTTAATGCTATTATATTTAGAGGAATAGAATCAGCATATACTTCATACAACGGAACATTAGGGAAAATACAATGAACGAAACAGAACAAAAAAAATTATTAGAAAAAATATTAAAAAATAAAAAACCTTCTGATTTTAAAACATATGCACAGCATAAAATGTCAAATACTGTTAAACAAGCTAGTAAATTTCCAATTGCTTCTGGACTTGCAAAAAGAATACCTGCTATTGCTATTGGTTATGGAGCTTATACAATTGGTAATAGCTTATATAAACTTGCCAAAGAAGCATATCCAGATCTAAAAGATTATACAACAATAGAACCTACTGCCAAAGATCAAGGATCACACACTGGTTGGATAACTAAACATTCTCACACTATGAGAAAACTTCAAAATAAAATGATTAAT
>ENA-UZXC01002705-UZXC01002705.1-metagenome-genome-assembly--contig:-Day-2-25m-contig-2705_pt1 | contig 19667 bp, 19 predicted proteins | sample MGYA00260340_ERZ794900 | MGnify/ENA metagenome assembly ERZ794900 | reverse complement strand
ATCCCACCGGCACGCCAGTGTTCAAGAACACCAGGCTCCGTCGATTTCCCAAACCGCAGAGAAAATCTTGTCGCAAGTTGCTCTGACTGAGCGAAATATGCTTCCGCACAATCCTGAAGCGACCGGCCTGTTAGGGCGGTAATACCTTGGTAAGGTTTTGTGCCATTTCCTTGATCTATCAAAACCGCAAAGTAGCCATTACCAAGTTGAGCGAATGGTTCGCTGTCGTCAAGACGGTCCGCGTCAAAGCTGGCATATGCACGAACACGCGCCGGTTCACCTTGTTTATCGGGGCCATAATAGTCAGTTGCTATCATGCGAACGGGCCCATTTGACTGTACTTGCAGCGAGAGCTTCCAGCGCAGCTTGATAGTTTGTCCAATTAACGCAGTCAAAAGTGCCATTTCTGCCACCAATGCCTCTACCTGTGGCGGATATTCATGCTGATTCAGCACGCCGGACAAAACGCCATCAAGACGGGCAACGCGCCCGCGCATGTCGGATTTGTCCAACTGAAACGGCAACACTGTGTCGTCCCAAGCAATCTTGATACCAACGGTCATGTGGTTTCCTTATCGACCTTTTCTTGCCATACCGCGACTATGTAGAGGCATCAAGAGCCGCAAAAGGGGGCAAAGCCAATGATTCCAAGATTTGGGGAACCACCCAGAGCCGGCGTGAAATACACGTTGCGTCCAGGCGCGTACGCGGTGCTGTTGCGGGATAGTAAAATGCTGATAACGTATCAGGCGGCCCCGGACGATGAATTCCAATTGCCAGGCGGGGGAATAGATCAAGGAGAATCGCCCGTATCCGCACTGCATCGTGAGGTTTATGAAGAAACCGGTTGGACCATTTCACCACCTCGGCGCCTTGGTGCATTTCGACGCTTCACATTTATGCCCGAATACGATTTGTGGGCTGAAAAACTTTGCGCAATCTATGTCGCTCGCCCCGCACTTCAGATTGGCCCCCCCACTGAAGCCGGGCACAGCGCGCATTGGGTTTCTGTTGAGGCGGCAGTTCAGCTATTGTCTAACTCTGGAGATCAATATTTTGCACGCTACTTTCACGATTAGTCCGTAAAATGATCTCGTGGCCATGTTCTACATTTTCTTTTTAAGTACCACAGCCAACTAAGGCGATGCCTGTCGTGATCCTGAAAATTCTGCAAGGTTGCTTTTTTGGCTAGACGTGCAGCTAAAAATTCAAATTTGGTGTTTTTTTTAAATATTAGACCAGCAAATGGGGTGGGCGCTCAAATGTCAAAAGTCCATTCTTATCAGATACTTTCTGACAAAACGGCGGTCTTCAATGAACCAAGTTTATTGCCCATGACCACCAGTCGCTTGCTCTACGTTGCAAAACCCGTTATCGCGCGATCGACAATCGAATAAGGGATACTTCCATGTCCGCGCCGAAGAAAGTTGTACTTGCCTACTCCGGAGGGCTTGACACCTCGATCATCCTAAAATGGCTTCAGACCGAATATAGCTGTGAAGTGATTACATTCACCGCCGATCTGGGCCAGGGGGAAGAGCTCGAACCAGCCCGAAAAAAGGCGGAGCTTCTGGGAATAAAGCCCAAAAACATCTTTATCGAGGATGTTCGCGAAGAGTTTGTGCGTGATTTCGTTTTTCCAATGTTCCGAGCTAACGCGCAATACGAGGGGCTTTACCTTTTAGGTACTTCAATTGCGCGGCCTTTGATTTCAAAGCGATTGATTAAAATTGCGGAAGAAACAGGCGCAGACGCTATAGCGCACGGCGCCACCGGAAAAGGCAATGATCAGGTACGCTTTGAGCTGGCAGCTTATGCACTGAATCCGGATATTAAGGTAATTGCGCCTTGGCGTGAGTGGAATTTGACTTCTCGAACAAGGCTCCTTGATTTCGCTGAAACAAATCAGATTCCAATTGAAAAAGACAAACGGGGTGAAGCTCCTTTCTCTGTGGATGCTAATCTGCTTCACACGTCATCAGAAGGTAAAGTTCTCGAGGATCCAGCAGTGCAGGCTCCTGATTATGTGTTTCAACGCACGGTGCATCCTGAGGAAGCACCAGATAATCCCGAGTATATCGAAGTCCATTTTAAAAAAGGCGATCCAGTTTCAATTAACGGCGAAGAAATGTCGCCCGCGACGATCCTGACCGCTCTGAACGAATACGGCCGCAGGCATGGAATCGGACGGCTCGACCTTGTGGAGGGCCGTTTCGTGGGAATGAAATCTCGGGGAATTTACGAAACTCCCGGCGGAACGATCTTGTTGGAGGCTCATCGCGGAATTGAATCGATCACTATGGATCGTGGCGCAATGCATTTAAAAGACCAGTTGATGCCTCAGTACGCTGAGCTGATTTACAACGGGTTCTGGTATTCACCTGAGCGAGAAATGCTGCAGGCAGCAATCGACTTAAGTCAAGAGCATGTAACCGGTACAGTTAGAGTAAAGCTTTACAAAGGCATGGCCACCACTGTTGGCCGGTGGTCGGATCACTCATTATACTCAGAGGAGCACGTGACTTTTGAAGATGACGCAGGCGCCTACGACCAAAAGGATGCAGCCGGCTTCATCCAACTACAAGCTCTACGGCTGAAGCTGATCGCCCTGCGCAACAAGCGGGTTAGCAAATAAATTGAAAGACCAAGTACTTCTTCAAGTATTACTTTATAAAAAACGCTCAATTTCATATCTAGAGCCGGTATCTACCATATCAGACCTGCAGCTTATGCCGCGATAATTCTTGGTAAAACGGCATTGCGTCTGCCAACACATTATCCAGGTACTCGGGTACATCTGGCATAGAAACCTCTGGGCTAGCAAAGGATGTGGAGTTCCAAACTTTGCCGTACCAATGTGAAGCCCAAACGCCATCGTTAACGTGTCCTCCTCTGGGCCATTGAAGCATCTCGCAATAAAACTCCAGACCGAGAGCGTCGCACAGACCACGTAGCAAACCTTCTGGATCATCTCGGATATCGTGACTATCCACCACCAGCGCAGATTGCCCCCAACCCTTTACTAGTTCTAAGAGCTCTAATTGCTTTGAAAAACCAATGTCGTCCAACGTGGGGTTTTCACGTTTTGCAGCGTAGCTGGCAATGACCCGAGCAGGATGCCTGATAAGAAAAACGTTCGTTACATTGCGCATCCAATCGCGTCGTATGCCTTGCACCATGTGCTGTGTCATATGTTTTTGGTAAAATTGAGGCTTACCTTGGGGATTTAAGCCAGAAAGTTCAGTGGCTACTACCTCAGGATCCTGCGATTGGCTTGCAAGGATCTGCGCACGCATCGGGTGCTGTAACCCGGTGAGCCTTAAATAACTGGAATAAAAAGGCTCGTCGACAACCGCACAATCCGGACGATTTGCAAAACTATACATCATTGCGGTCGAGAGATTTCGAGGGCCGCTCCACATCGCAATTTTCACAGAGCGGGTGCTCCTTCAGCATATACTTACCAGTGACATTTATTTTGCATCGACTTGTAAAGCTAGGGCATGAAGTAAAATGATCAGATGGTAAATCGTTTTCACCAACGCGTGACACTTCACATTACCCAGTTGTGCTTTATTCGCTCGAGCCGCACGTTAAAATTCAGAGGTGCAAAATGTCTAAAACTCAAATCATAAAGCGTGCTCAATTATCATTTGCGGTGATTGTTACGGTTTTCGTTCAAGCCGCTTCCGTTATTGCCGCTGGAACAGAAACATTAATCGTTGCAGGTGGATGCTTTTGGTGTGTGGAAAGTGATTTCGAAAGCGTAGATGGTGTTCAGGCTGCCATCTCCGGATATACGGGCGGGTCCACGAAAAGCCCAACCTACAAACAGGTGTCTCGCGGCGGAACCGGCCATTATGAGGCGGTTAAAATTCTATTTGACCCCGACATAGTCCGCAGAGATCAACTGCTAAATAAGTTTTTCCGCTCGATCGACCCAACAGACGCCGGTGGCCAGTTCTGCGATCGCGGTGAAAGTTACAGAGCCGCCGTTTTTGTCGCTACCGCAGCCGAAAATCAGACGGCAAAGAATGCAGTTAAAGCCGCCCAGACTGACCTCGGCCAGAAAGTTGTTACCCCTATTTTAAAAACTCAAACATTTTACGATGCTGAGGCGTATCACCAAGATTATTACAAAGGCAAGAAAATCGTCTTAACTCGGTTTGGGCCCAAACGGCAGTCAGAAGCCTATAAACGTTACCGCAAAGCTTGTAAGCGCGATGAACGAGTAAAACAGCTTTGGGGCGACTCGGCGCCATTTGTCGGGGATTGATCTCAAATAATAACGAGATTAGCTACGTGAGCATGGGTGCAAATGCTTAAACACCAAAACTTCCTTGCCACCCGTAGTGTAAATATCATGTGCGAAAATTGGCGCAAAAATTGCCTGGTTTCGACCCAGCGAAAATAACGCATCGGTGGCTTACCGTTTTCGCAACCCAGGTTTGAACAAAAAAGTTTTCGGCTTTTCCGTGGGACACGAAATTTGATAGACGTTGAAAGCAGTCGTCTTGGGGGTTGATGAATTGAGTGCAAGCAAGACTAGTATTACGCCAATGATGGCTCAGTATCTTGAAATAAAAGCTCAGTATCCAGATGCCCTTCTGTTTTACCGAATGGGTGATTTTTACGAAATGTTCTTTGACGACGCTATCGCGGCCGCGGAGACATTGAATATTGCTTTGACCAAACGCGGCAAACACGAGGGTTCTGATATTCCCATGTGTGGTGTGCCCCATCATTCCGCTGAAGGGTATTTTCTGACACTAATCCGGAAAGGCTTTCGGGTGGCTGTTTGTGAACAAATGGAAAGCCCTGCGGAGGCCAAAAAACGTGGTTACAAGGCAGTGGTGCATCGTGAAGTCGTGCGACTAGTGACCCCTGGGACGCTTACGGAAGACACCTTACTGAATGCACGCCGACATAATTTTTTAGCGGCATATTCACTAGTCCGAGACAACGCGGCTTTGGCGTGGGTAGATATTTCGACAGGGTCACTGCACGTTATGCCAATAAGCCCCGTTCGATTAGAACCAGAATTGGCCAGAATGGCACCATCCGAATTATTAGTTGCCGATGGCTTCGAGTCGCTGGTGTCTGAAGTAAGTGCAGATTTGGGAATACCAGTTACATCAGTTTCACGAGGTAGTTTCGACTCTATTAAAGCAGATAATCGCGTAGCTGCTCTGTTTAAGGCAGCCTCTCTCGAAGCATTTGGTGAGTTTTCAAGATCTGAAATTGGCGCTCTTGGTGCTGTTGTTGATTATCTAACGCTTACACAGAAGGGCAAACTTCCCCTGCTATTGCCCCCTTCTCGCGAAGCATCTCAGGGCATAATGCAAATTGACGCTGCTACCCGACGAAATTTAGAGTTGACTGAGAGCTTATCAGGTATGGCTTCCGGGTCTCTACTGGAAACAGTCGACAAGACGGTCACAGCTAGCGGTGCGCGAATGCTTCAGCAGCGACTATCCTCTCCATCGCTAAACCTCAGTATCATAAATAACCGACTCGATTCCATCGACTACATGGTCCGAAATCGTAGGGATGCGTCTCACCTTACAATCGCTTTACGGCAAGTTCCGGACATGGATAGGTCTCTGTCTCGTTTGTCTTTAGATCGAGGCGGCCCGCGAGATCTTGCAGCAATTCGAAACGGCTTGGAGCAGGCCAGAGAGATTGCAGCTAACAATTTTGCGTCCGATCTCCCTCATGACCTTGCAGTGGCAGTTGAATCACTTTCAGGACATGACGATTTGTACAGCCTTCTAGATGAAGCACTTGTTGAGGCACCACCTCTTTTGGCGCGAGATGGGGGTTTTATTGCGCAAGGGTTTGATAGCGATCTTGATGCCAGTCGAACGCTTCGAGACGAAGGCCGTGTTTTCATCGCCCAATTGCAAGCGGAGTACATTGAGGAAACTGGTATTCAATCGCTCAAGATCAAGCACAACAATGTACTTGGCTATTTTATTGAGACAACAGCAAAACACGCGAACGCCATGATGTCTTCTCCAATGTCAGAAACGTTTATTCACCGTCAAACTACAGCTAATCAAGTAAGATTTACCACCGTCGCCTTAAGTGAGATGGAAACAAAAATTCTTAATGCCAGGAATCGTACTCTAGAAATTGAAAAACGTCTCTATTACGCACTACAGTCTACAGTTTTTGACAAGTCGGCTGGTATTTCGGCTGCATCGCATGGACTCGCCGAATTAGATTTGGCGTGCGGACTTGCGGAAATCGCTGTATCCGAAAACTGGTGCCGCCCGAGCGTAAACGACAGCCGAGCATTTGAAATTGAAAATGGGCGACATCCAGTTGTGGAGGCTTCACTGCGGAAAACGGGTGAACCATTTGTTGCAAATACCTGTAATCTCTCAGGGGGAGATTTTGGTAATATTTGGTTACTGACTGGCCCTAACATGGCCGGAAAGTCAACGTTTCTACGCCAGAACGCACTAATCGCTTTGCTTGCACAAATGGGTAGCTTTGTTCCAGCAACAAGCGCGCAAATTGGCTTAGTTAGTCAATTGTTTAGCCGTGTTGGCGCTTCTGATGATCTTGCTCGGGGGCGGTCTACATTTATGGTTGAAATGGTGGAAACCGCAGCAATTCTAAATCAGGCTGATGATCGCGCACTGGTAATTCTTGACGAGATCGGTCGCGGTACGGCCACCTATGACGGGCTATCGATTGCTTGGGCAACTCTCGAACATCTACATGACGTTAACAAGTCTCGCGCTCTGTTCGCTACTCATTATCACGAAATGACTCAACTTGCTGGTAAAATGAGCGGCGTTGCCAACGCAACCGTTATGGTGAGGGAATGGCAGGGCGAAGTGATCTTTTTACACGAAGTCAAAAAAGGCGCTGCAGATCGATCGTACGGCGTACAGGTTGCGCAATTGGCAGGCCTGCCACCAGCCGTTGTTGAGCGCGCTCGCGTTGTATTGGAGGCTTTAGAAAAAGGCGAAAGAGAGGGGCCTGCTCACAAAGCCCTGATAGATGATCTGCCTCTGTTTGCCGCTTCTCCAGTTGCGTCGATTTCTCCAGAGCGCCTGCCGAATCTTCTTGAACAGAGGCTCGCGGTGATAAATCCCGATGATCTATCGGCACGGCAGGCACTTGATTTTTTGTATGAACTCAAAGCGCTTAGTGGTGATTAATTTGTTTGATGTGAAGGTAAGCTTACCTAAATTGAGCGTTGGAGTACGTATTAGTACATGGCGTAATGCAACCTGAAAGTCTTTTTGACCTTTTACAATTCAATTAAGTTTAAGCCAAACATACAATATTTATTTCCGCGACCAGGGTTGGTCGCGGCAATGCACGGTTACCCAGAAACTTAAGGCTTTTCGTTTATTTTACAGTGAGTAGTTCAGTTTGGATTCGACGAGACACCAACTTTCGCTGGACGTAACAAACGATCGTGCAGCATAAATCCCTCAGCGGAAACCTGAATGATTTCTCCCGTTTTGGTTCCGGGCAGCGGCGCCTCAAACATGGCTTCGTGCATCTTGGGATCGAATTTATCGCCCACTTCGGGCGAGACTATTTCGATGCCGTGTTTTGAAAACGTGTTCAAGAGCTCCCGCATGGTCAACTCAATTCCCTCAATCAACGCTGCGGATGCTTCTTTTTGCTCTTCGGTTATGGATTCGACAGCGCGTTTCATATTGTCAAAAACCGGAAGCATGTCCCGGGCCAACTTTGAGCCGCCATACTGCTCCGCTTCACGGCGAGTGCGCTCACCCCTTTTGCGAACGTTTTCAGCGTCCGCAAGGGCGCGCATCCAGCGGTCCTTCATTTGGTCTCGTTCTGCTCGAAGCTCGTCGATTTCAACAGCCTCATCCTCTAGGTCGTCGAGAGACTGCGCAAATTCCTCAGCTTCAGCCTCCGCAATATCGTCCAGAAAATCTTCTTCTTTGCGCTCTGCCATTTTTCACCTCTAACCCCGGTCGGATATTAATTTCCCTACCAGCTGTGCCGTGTAGTCAACGATCGGCACGATCCGTCCATAATTTAGACGCTTAGGACCAATGACCCCAACAGCGCCCACGATCTTCCGATCAGCGTTCATATAGGGAGAGACAACCAAAGAGGAACCCGAAAGTGAAAAAAGTTTGTTTTCTGACCCAATAAAAATGCGTACTCCATCACCCTGCTCCGCTAGTTCAAGGAAATCTGCAATATCCCGTTTGCGCTCAAGGTCATCAAACAGTGTCCGAATTCGGTCTAAATCTGGATCTTCCTCCTCTGTCCCCAACAGATTCGCGCGCCCGCGCACAATCAGACGCTCATTTTGATCCTCCTCACTAGCCCAAAGTGCAAGACCGTTTTCTACTAAATCACGAGCCAGACTATCAATCTCTTGCCGACGTTTCTGAATTTCCTCCCCAACCGCCGTTAGGAGTTCAGTTAGTGTCCGGCCTTCAGCCACCGCATTCAAGAAGTTTGCTGCTTCACGCATCGAGCTAGGCGTTTGCCCAGAAGGGGGAGTGAACAGACGGTTTTCTACGTGCCCGTCCGCAAAAACCAAAACGACAAGGGCGCGGTCGTGACCTAGACTCACAAACTCTATGTGTTTTATTGGGGCCTCATGTTTTGGCGCTAGAACAATCGATGCGCTGTGGGTAACTCCAGATAGCGCTGTGCTAACCCTATCAAGCATTGTACCAACATCACTGGACTCAGAGCTAAGCGTTGCATCAATTTTTTCACGATCTTTATTGTCTAAGTCATCGATTTCTAAAAGGCCGTCAACAAACAGACGCAGCCCGAACTGTGTTGGGATCCGACCAGCAGAAATGTGTGGACTATCCAAAAGGCCAAGAAACTCTAGGTCTTGCATAACATTTCGGACAGTTGCCGCACTGACTTTTTCACTTAGTGACCGTGTTAGCGTCCGGGAGCCCACCGGATCACCGCTGTCTAAATAGCCTTCAACAACCCGCCTGAATACTTCGCGCGACCGTTGATTTAGTTCCTCTAGGATTTTCGAACTGTCTGTCATCTTTTGCAGCCTTTCGCGTGCCATTAAAGACCGTGCGCAGCAAAGGTCAATCGGGGTTGCGTTATCCCAGTCCACGCGGGTATGCCGATGCTAAGACAACGAAAAGGAATTGTGACATGCGCCCATCCAATAGGGATTTGAATGAAATGCGTTCGGTATCAATCGAAACAAGTGTGACCAAACACGCTGAAGGCTCCTGCTTGATAAAGGTTGGCGATACGCATGTGCTTTGTACTGCAACTATCGAAGAACGTGTTCCACCGTTCATAAAGGGGTCTGGCCTTGGCTGGGTCACGGCAGAATATGGTATGTTGCCCCGATCTACTACATCACGAATGCGTCGAGAGGCTGCCGCGGGTAAGCAAGGGGGAAGAACTGTTGAAATTCAAAGGCTTATTGGTCGTTCGTTGCGCGCTGGAGTGGATCGTGTTGCATTAGGGGAACGTCAAATCACCATAGACTGCGATGTCATTCAGGCAGATGGCGGAACTCGCTGTGCCTCGATAACCGGGGGTTGGGTGGCCCTAAAGCTTGCGGTTGATAAGCTTATGAGAGCTGGCAGCGTGATGTCCGATCCCCTAATTGCGCCAGTGGCCGCAGTTTCATGTGGTATCTATGCTGGCCAGCCAGTTCTAGACCTTGATTATCCGGAAGACTCTGAAGCTGGTGTCGACGGAAATTTTATTATGCTCAGCAACAAAAAGTTGATTGAAGTTCAGCTAAGTGCAGAGGGATCAACTTACTCGCGAGATCAGATGAACCAGTTAATGGATCTCGCTGAGAAAGGTATTGATGAACTTGTTTTGAAACAATTGGCGGCCGTTTCGTGATCCGTAAGTTTTCTGGGCAAACGCTGTTAGTGGCGACACATAACATCGGCAAGCTGGAAGAGGTGGCGCATCTACTCGAACCCTTTGGTATTGCAGTTGTGGGTGCGAAAGAAATGAAGCTGCCCGAACCGAGGGAAACCGAGAACACGTTTGTGGGAAATGCACGAATCAAGGCCCACGCAGCTGCGCGTAGCACGGGATTACCCTCGCTAGCAGACGACAGCGGAATAACCATTGATGGCCTCAACGGTGCGCCCGGTGTTTACACAGCAGATTGGGCAGAGACCGGATCTGGACGTGATTTCGAGATGGCCATGTCTCGTGCCCACGACGAGCTGTTGAAAAATGGTACGGAACAACCGTGGCTCGCGCAATTTCGGTGTACACTGGTCCTTGCATGGCCTGATGGGCACGATGAAATATTCGATGGCATAGCGCAAGGCCACCTAATTTGGCCACCAAGGGGTTTAGACGGGTTTGGATATGATCCCATGTTTATTCCGGATGGGTACAATGTGACTTTTTCCGAAATGGACCGGTGGGAAAAAAATAAAATTAGCCATCGCGCCAACGCCGTGGAGAAATTTGTTGCAGGTTGTTTTGGTTGAAGATTGGCGACTCGGTGGATTTGGGATTTATATTCATTGGCCTTTTTGCCAGTCCAAGTGCCCTTATTGTGACTTCAATAGTCATGTATCAAACGAAATAAACCAAGATCGGTGGTTAAATGCCTACTTGAATGAACTTCGTCGCGTGGCGGCGCATACATCTGATCGCGTTGTCAGTACTGTTTATTTTGGAGGCGGCACTCCCAGTCTAATGGATCCAAAGTTGGTTGGCAGGATCCTAGAGAGTGTGCGCGCATTATGGCCATGTGCAAACAAATTTGAAGTAACGCTCGAAGCAAACCCTGGGTCCGTCGAAACGGGTCGGTTTAAGGGGTTTCAAGACAGCGGCATAAACCGCGTGTCTTTAGGTGTTCAGGCACTAAATAACGATGACTTGAAGCGCCTTGGTCGAACTCACAGTGCTGAAGACGCACTCACTGCTCTTGAAGTCTCGCGGAAGATATTCGACCGTACGAGCTTTGATTTAATATATGCACGGCAAGATCAAACACTAAATGATTGGCGCTTAGAGCTTGAGAAAGCATTATCTTTGTCGCCTAGTCATCTATCCCTGTATCAGTTGACGGTAGAAGCAGGCACCGCTTTCGGTGATCGATATGCGCGAGGCGGCCTTAAGGGCTTGCCTGACGATGAACTAGCTGCAGACATGTACGAACTTACTCAAGAGAAATGTGCTAGCGTTGGCCTTATACCCTATGAAATTTCAAATTATGCCATGTTAGACTCTGAATCAAAACATAATTTGATCTATTGGAGGGGTGGAGACTACGTTGGTATCGGTCCTGGGGCGCACGGTCGGTTGACTATTTGCGGAGCCCGATATGCAACGGAAAGTTGGCGTAACCCTACTAAATGGCTTAATAGTGTTGATGCCGGCAACGGTGAAAGCCTGCGGCAACCAATTAATTCGTCCGATCAAGGTGCAGAGTATCTTTTAATGGGCCTGAGGCTAAGCGAGGGCATCAATTTAGGTCGATACAGAGCCATTTCTGGTCAAACCCTAAATCTGGATCGCGTTAATGAACTGATTGAGTTGGGCTTAATAGCATCTGACGGTCGAAGCCTTAAGGTACTACCACGCGGTCGTCTAATTTTGAACTCTGTGCTGAGAGAATTAACGGTGGATTAAATGCAATTTATTTGGGCTATCTTCGGTTTCGCTTGCCTAGCGTTTGCTATTTTAGGGATCGTTTTACCCCTTGTACCAACTGTTCCGTTTTTGCTTTTAGCGGCTTTCTTTTTTGCTCGTTCATCAAATAAGCTACATGACTGGCTAGTATCGCACCCTATTTTTGGCCCACCAATTGGAGATTGGCGCTTACGTGGCGCAGTTCGAACAAACGCAAAACGGTTAGCCACCCTATCAATTGGAATTGTTTTTTTATTCTCCTTAGTCGTTGGCCTGAAGACTATAGTTTTGGTCATTCAGGCGATTATTCTTGTATGCGTCCTTATATTTATTTGGACTAGGCCCAGTCTTTAGGAGTCAATAAACCGCACAGTTTATCTAATTCGTCCAAGTTTGAATATTTAATCGTGAGCACTCCGTTCTCACTACCAACTTTATGGTCAACACTTACTCTCATTCCTAAATTTGCCGATAAATCACCTTCTAAAGCCAGTGTATCTGCATCTTTTTGTAATCTTTTTTCCTGCTTTTGTGAGTGTCTGTTGAGTTTATTAGATTTTCGTACCAGCCCCTCTGTTTGGCGAACCGATAGTCCACCTTTAGCGATTTTTTGAGCTAACTGAGAGGCGTCNNTTACTGGTAATCAAGGCTCTTGCGTGGCCGGTGGTTAATGTGCCTTTTTTTAGCATCTCTTGAACATCGGCAGGCAACTGCAGCAAGCGCATGAGATTAGCAATGTGACTTCGGCTTTTCCCAAGCACCTCTGACAAACGTTCCTGTGTGTGTCCAAATCTATCCATGAGCTGTCGATATCCCATGGCTTCCTCGACGGGATTTAGATCTGCTCTTTGTATATTCTCTATGATGGCAACTTCTAAAACTTCAGTATCGTCATAATCGCGTATTATAATCGGTAATTCATGTAATTGCGCCATTTGTGAAGCGCGCCAACGACGTTCGCCTGCCACTATCTCATATTTGTTGTGGTCAATTTTGCGAACAATTAGGGGCTGAATAATCCCTTTTTCACGAATAGAGCTTGCAAGGTCCTCAAGTTGTTCTGTGGTGAAATCGCGGCGAGGTTGGTTCGGATTTGGAAAAATACTTTCGGTGGGAACAAGTCTGTCGCCTTGCGTTGACGTGTCACTAATTTCAAATGTCTGTCCTTCAGTGACATCAGCCATCAACGCGCTCAGGCCCCTGCCCAATCCACGGTTCTTTTTATTATCTTTCACAACTGGATTCCTCTATGCGGCAACTCTTAAATGTTTTGCAATCAGTTCTTTTGCTAATAAGCGATACGCCCCCGCACCTTTCGATGTCGAATCATATTTAAGAACCGACTGCGCAAAGGAAGGCGCTTCCGAGACACGCACATTCCTTGGTATCTTAGTTTCGAAAACTAAATCGCCAAGATTTTCTCGCGCATCTTGTTCAACCTGTTGAGATAGGTTGTTGCGTGCATCAAACATTGTCAGAACAACGCCCTCTATTCTGAGCTTTGGATTTGCGGTCTGGCGTACCTCACGAACAGTATTTATTAATTGGGAAAGGCCCTCCAATGCAAAGAACTCACTTTGCAATGGAATCAGCACGGAATGGGCTGCGATCATCGCATTAACCGTAAGTAAATTGAGCGATGGCGGACAATCGATGAGGACGTAATCTAAATTTAGATCTGCCATAGCTGGCTGTCTCAATGCATCACGCAACAGAAAGCTACGTTTTTCATTGTTAATGAGCTCGATGTCTGCAGAGCTCAAATCGACAGTAGCAGGAATAATCCACATTCCATCATTATCGGTCTGTTGAACAACATCACTTAAGTCTACTTCGTCGAGCAAGAAATCGTAAGTTGTAAACTCTCTGTCTTCAAGGTTTATTCCCAATCCAGTCGAGGCATTACCTTGTGGATCTAAATCAACCACCAATACGTGGTTGTCTTGCTCTACCAGTCCGGCAGCAAGGTTAATTGTTGTTGTTGTTTTTCCGACACCGCCTTTTTGGTTGGCAACGGCGATAATTTTTGGGCTTTTTGCGTGAATTGACTTAGGCACGCCGAAGGTCCTTGATTCTGAGGATAATGGAATTTGGTTCTGTTTCACTTTTAGTGGTTTCGTAGTCAAATGACCACGACTCCTGTGCCACATTTAATTCTTTTTCCCAGTTGGCTCCCTTTAAAAACAAACCCACACCGTTTTTTCCTAAATGACGCTCCAAAAAGCGAAGCAATACATTGAGGCTCGCTACCGCGCGCGCAGAAATAATATCAGCGCCTTGAGGCGTTACTTTTTCAATCCGTTCTGAAATAACGTGGCCATCAATTCCGGCCTCACGCAATACTGTTCGCAAAAAAACACACTTCCGTTTATCACTTTCTATCAAAGTTACTCGTTTTGGAGATTTCGCTTCTGCCGCCATTATCGCGACGACGAGCCCTGGAAAGCCACCGCCACTACCAATATCTAGCCAATGCTCCATGGGATGCTCCGCTATCTTCAAGATTTGTGCCGAATCATGAATATGCCGAGACCACAGATTTCCCAAGGTTGTCTTAGAAACCAGATTAATAGATGGGTTCCACTTTATCAAAAGGCTAGCCAGAATCTCAAGGCGTTCAGATGTTTCACGTGAAACATTTAATTGTGATACTTCACAAATTGGTGGAATCATTATGCAAACTTTTCACGCTGTCGCTTCTTAATTTTTGCCAACACGAGCGTCAGCGCAGCCGGCGTCATACCGTCGATACGACCAGCCTGTGCCAAATTAGAAGGCCGTGTTTGATTTAGCTTTGCTTTAAGTTCGTTAGAAAGACCGACAATAGCTAGATAATCAAAGTCCGGCGGGATACGCAATTCCTCATCACGACGTATTGCATCAACGTCTTTTCTTTGTCGATCAATATAATTTGCATAAAGCGCATCTCGCTCAAGTTGTTCCTGAATAACCCGGTCGATACCCTTTAAGCGATCATCCAAAGGTAACAAGTCTTGAAATCTGACATGAGGAAAAGCCAGTACCTGAAATCCGGTTCGACGCGAGCCGTCCTTACTCACACAAATACCAGCATCTGACAATTGCTTCGGCGTATATTGACGGTCTTTCAAAATCCTGCTCCCCGACTGAAGCAATTCCAATTTTTGATCAAAAGCTCTTCTACGACCTTCGCCGACGACCCCTAAATTAATACCATGTGGTGTTAAACGTTGGTCAGCATTATCCGCCCGAAGGGAAAGCCGAAATTCAGCACGTGAAGTAAACATCCGGTAAGGTTCAGTAACACCCCTCGTTATAAGATCATCGACCATCACACCAATATAGCTGTCAGATCGACTAAACTCAAAAGCGGGCCTCCCTTTTGATAACAGTGCAGCATTTAAACCAGCAACCAACCCTTGTGCCGCAGCTTCTTCGTAACCGGTTGTCCCATTAATTTGACCTGCTAGATAAAGTCCCGGTATTTTTTTCACCTGAAGCGCGGCGTCCAAGCATCGCGGATCAACGTAATCATACTCAATTGCGTACCCCGGCTGCAATATCTCAGCATCCTCTAAGCCCCTAATAGACCTAACATATTTTTCCTGGATTTCAGCCGGCAACGAAGTTGAAATTCCATTTGGGTACACAGTTGGAACGTCAAGCCCCTCTGGCTCCAAAAAAACTTGATGAGACGGTTTGTCTGAAAACCTGGTAACCTTATCTTCTATCGACGGGCAGTACCTAGGACCCACCCCTTCTATGTGACCACCGTACATTGATGAACGGGACAGGTTTTCGCGAATAATCTCGTGCGTACTTTCATTAGTATGCGTGATTCCACAGGAGACTTGTCTTGCTTTCGGGTGTTGATTCAAAAAAGAAAACATCACCGGATCTTCATCACCCAATTGCTCGTCGAGAATATCCCAGTTTATTGAGCGCCCATTAAGCCGAGGCGGTGTGCCGGTCTTCAATCTACCAAGGTTCAGATCAAAGCTTTCAATACGTTTCGCTAATTTAACCGAAGGATGATCACCAAGCCTTCCCCCAGGGCGCGCCACGTCGCCTATATGAATCACACCACGCAGAAAGGTGCCTGTGGTTAAAACTACTGCATATCCAAATATTTCCGTACCATCTTGCAACAATACGCCACAAACCTTGCCCTCACGAACCTTAAGGTCTACCACCTCTCCTTCCAAAACCGATAGATTCTCAGCCATCTTGGCTTCCAACAAAATAGCTTCGCGATAAAGTTTGCGATCCGCCTGTGCCCTTGGACCCTGAACCGCAGGGCCTTTTCTTCGATTCAGCAAACGAAATTGGATACCTGCTTTGTCGGCCGCCCGACCCATTACACCATCAAGCGCATCAATCTCACGAACCAAATGGCCCTTACCCAAACCTCCTATTGCGGGATTACAAGACATAACCCCAAGATCATTGGATTTAAGAGTAATTAAAGCAGTCTTAACCCCCATTCGGGACGCCGCATGAGCTGAATCAACGCCAGCATGGCCGCCCCCCACCACGATCACATCAAAATGTTCCACGTGAAACACTCCTTACTTTCCAATACAAAAGCTTGAAAAAATCTCATCTAATAAATTTTCAACATCTACGCGACCGACAATCGAATCCAAAGACCGAGTAGCGAAGCGCAATTCCTCCGCAGCAATCACATATTGCTCAGGACCCAAGGACAGCACCGTCTTAGCTTCAACTAAACATGTCAACGATTGTTGCATTGCTGAACGATGTCGATGACGCGTCGCAACTCCTTGTACGCCAACCTGTTCGCTTAAACGATCAGTAATTTCCGAAACTAAGTCATTGATGCCCTGCCCCGTTTTGCCAGACACTGCGCCTTCCATCGACGGAAGCGTATCACCCTTAGCCAAGCGCACGATATCACGATCAAATGCCTTCGTATCAAGCTTTTCGCCTGGTAACGTTAAATACAAACGAAGGTCGGCCAATTCAGCGCGCTGCAGCGCACGCTCTATCCCGATTTTTTCTACTTTGTCATCTGTGTCTCTGAGACCCGCGGTGTCCATCAATGTTACAGGAAAACCATTTAAGTCCATTCGAACTTCAATTATGTCCCGTGTAGTCCCAGCGTACTGCGAAGTAATCGCAACATCGCGACCTGCTAAAGCATTCAATAATGTTGATTTTCCGACATTGGGTGCACCTAGAATCGCTACTTCAAACCCGGCACGAATTCGCTCTGCCGTATCAACCCCTTGAATTTCAACCTCCAACCCACTCTGCACCGAACCCAAAAGAGCTTGCACGTCTGCCGTAACATCGAACGGGACCTCCTCGTCAGCAAAATCGATCGTCGCCTCCAATAACGATGCTGCACGAATCAAATTATCACGCCATTTTTCAGCTAAATCTCCTAGATCGCCCGATAAAACGCGAAGAGCTTGCCGACGTTGGGCCTCAGTCTCTGCATCAATAAGGTCTGCCAAACCTTCTACTTGGGCCAAATCAAGTCGACCATTTTCTAATGCACGTCGAGTAAACTCCCCTGCTTCTGCAAAACGAAGGCCGTGAATATTAGAAAGTTCCTCAAGCACCGAATTTACAGTCGCAATCGAGCCATGAAGATGTAACTCAAGCACTTCCTCGCCCGTAAAACTCTTTCCCTTCGGAAAATATAAAACTAATGCCTCATCCAAACGATTGCCATTCTTATCCATAAGAACGCGAATGGATGCTACACGTGGCTTTGGTAGTAATCCAAAAAGAGTTTCCCCAACTGATGTTACAAAAGAACCAGATACCCGAACGACAGCGACCCCCGCTTTACCGGAGGCCGTTGCCAATGCGAAAATAGTGTCAGGCTCATAGGCCATCGAGATTCCCTAGGTATTCATAGAATCAAAAAATTCAGAATTCGATTTAGTTTGCTTCAATTTTGACAACAGAAATTCGACTCCATCTGTAGTACCCATTGGATTTAAAATCCGACGTAATACAAACGTTTTAGCCAAGTCTACCTTATCAACCAAAAGCTCTTCTTTCCTCGTTCCGGATTTAAGAATATCGATCGCTGGGAATACGCGCTTGTCTGCGACTTTCCGATCAAGAACGATTTCTGAGTTACCCGTTCCTTTGAACTCTTCGAATATAACTTCGTCCATTCGACTTCCCGTATCGATCAAAGCCGTCGATATTATCGTGAGCGACCCACCTTCCTCAATATTCCGAGCTGCCCCAAAAAACCGTTTAGGGCGTTGCAATGCATTAGCATCGACACCACCAGTCAAAACTTTACCCGAGGATGGCACCACCGTATTGAATGCTCTACCAAGTCTTGTTATCGAATCAAGTAGTATAACTACATCTCGTTTATGTTCGACTAAACGCTTAGATTTCTCGATAACCATTTCCGACACAGCCACATGGCGTGTTGCAGGCTCATCAAAGGTAGAGGAAATCACCTCACCTTTTACAGATCGCTGCATGTCTGTCACTTCCTCCGGACGTTCATCAATGAGTAGCACGATAAGGTAACATTCAGGGTGATTAGCTTCGATACTGTGGGCAATATTTTGGAGTATGACGGTTTTGCCAGTTCGAGGAGGCGCAACAATTAACGAACGCTGACCTTTGCCGATTGGAGCCACAAGATCAATCACACGGGCTGATTTATCTTTTGTGGATGGATTTTCTATTTCCATTTTCAGACGCTCGTCTGGATACAATGGCGTCAAATTATCAAACGCAATTTTGTGCTTTGCTTTTTCTGGCGTTTCAAAATTAATCAACGCTACAGTAATCAATGCAAAATATCGCTCTGCGTCCTCTGGGGCCTTCATTACGCCGTCAATAGTATCTCCGGTACGTAGCGAATACTTTCGAATCATTTCTGGCGACACATAAATATCGTCTGGACCAGGTAAGTAATTTGCCTCAGGTGAGCGTAAAAACCCAAAGCCATCTTGCAGAACTTCCAGAACGCCATCACCTGAGACTTCCCAACCATCCTCGGCACGTTCCCGAAGAATTTGAAACATCATTTCGCCCTTGCGCATTGTAGAAGCGTTTTCAATGTCTAATTCTTCCGCAACCGCCAATAAATCTTTTGGGCTTGTTGCTTTTAGATCAGCGAGAGCGAGTTTTTTTTGTGTCATGAAAATATCCTGCGACAGCCTTTTTCGGCAGTTCGTAACGTTTGTAAATTGAAAAGACACAGAATCCGGACGGATCAGTCTAAGAGACGGTTATTCTTTGCCGCCTTCAAAGTCAACTCAGTCAAAATTTAATAACGACTGACGACACGATTATTATCAAAAGAACAGTAGGGACTTCGTTTATTAGCCGATATTGGCGTCCAGTAAGAGTGTTAGCATTCTGACTGAACTTTTTACGCAGTTGAAAAAGCCAATGGTCAAAGCCAGTCATCGTAATCACACCAAAAACTTTTGCGTATGGCCAAAAAGCATCCCAATCAACAATACCGGGAGTAAACACCAAAACGAGCCCCGCTAGCCATGTGACAACACTCGCAGGCCCCATTATGTATCTCTGAAGCTTGTATTCCATGACCTTTAACGTTTCATCAAGATTGTCGCCAATTTGGGCCCTTTCAACATGATAAACGAATAGGCGAGGTAGGTAGAATAAGCCCGCCATCCAAGAAATCACAGCTACAATATGGAGCGTCAAAATATATGGATAAATCTCTACTAAAAAATACACGATGCTGGCATGCCTTAAGTGTTATATTCTTTCCTTCTTAATTAAATAAAGAAATATAGAAAAGGATGATGATTAAGTAGTAACCAGAAAATGGTGGGATTACTTCATTGTTCCCGTGGTTACACTCATGGAGTATAAATAGTTACCATTGCAAGCGAGTATGCTTATGCATAGGAAAATTTCATATTTATAACAGACGCTTATCATACTACCGTAATATTTTTAATGTGGATAAGTATGTATCATTTGGTGGAAAATAGTAGATTGTCCACAGGTAAAAGTTTTCCCAATACACTGTGCAAAAAAAAGGTAAAAGATAGTGAAGCTCCGTAGTTCTATTAAAATGGCCCAAGTTGAATGAT
>ENA-UZXC01016692-UZXC01016692.1-metagenome-genome-assembly--contig:-Day-2-25m-contig-16692_pt1 | contig 20048 bp, 17 predicted proteins | sample MGYA00260340_ERZ794900 | MGnify/ENA metagenome assembly ERZ794900 | reverse complement strand
TCAATCGAATTTTTGCACGCCCATTTGGCAGAAACGCTGCCTCCAAGCGGGTTCTTGAGAAAGCAGGATTTAAACATGAAGCAACGCTTAGCGGAACCATTGTCAAAAATGGGCAGGTCGAGGATGAAATCATTTACGCAGTGCGGCGCATGCGTAATTAAATCTGATCATATGAGTAAAACTCATTTGAAAAACTATTGAAATTTTTTCAGACTAGTTAACCATTCAATGTTTGCACTTCACTATAGGTTTAAAACATTAGCGTTATTATTGAATAACCACCGACAGAATTACCATTATGAAGAATGTTGTTTTCTTACTCGCTTTAGCACTGAACACCATTGTTGTAGTTGCTCAAACCAGATATACTAGCCTTTGTGAAGATGTTTCTTGCAACAGTGAAACCAATTACTCGTTTGATTTAGATGGTAACGGTGAAACAGATTTACGCGTAACTCCTGGTTCAGTTTTTGGAGATTTACGCTATGATCAATCGTTTTCCAATCTAGGTTTTATTGATTACGTACTGAACAGTGACGGCGATGTTGACTTGCTCAGCAAAAATCATATGGTTTCCGACACTTCTAAGTTTTCCTATTTAAAATCCAGCAAGGACTTTGGAGCATCTGATGTAGGATCAAAGAATAAATACATCGGTCTTAGATATAAAGTTTCAGGAGCCTCTCCATATTACTATGGATGGATGGAGGTATCTTACATTTCTGCTGACAGCATGGTAGTACACAGTTTTGGCTTTAGTCAGAATCCAAGTGACTCAGTTATGGCTGGTGACATTCGCAATGTGGTTGCCATACCAGTTGTAAGCATAAACGTAACATCCAGATCAGGTGATTATGCAGTGAATACGAATGGAGGACAACTACAGATGGTTGCAACGTTGGCTCCGACAAATCCCACAAATTGTTCGGTACAATGGACGATAAATTCTAAAGGAGGGGGAGCAAATATTGATCAGAATGGGCTTTTAACTGCCAACAAATCCGGTTTAATAGATGTTGTCGCAACTGCTCAAGATGCAAGTGGTATCGTCGGTAAAGTCGAGGTGGATGTTTCCCCAATAGCTCAAGTTGGGTTAATCAAAGTAAAAGACATTCATATTTACCCTAACCCTACATCTGATATAGTTTATGTCGGCAATGTCAATGTGGCGAAAATTGAGTTACTTAATAACCTTGGCCAAATTGTTAAAGAATCTCCGCAAAACAACATGCAAACTATTGGGCTATCAAATGGCCTTTATCATCTAAAAGTGTACTCACAAGAAGGTCAGAGTTTTGTTGGAAAGATCCTTATTCAGACCATTGATTGAACCTGCGCAAAGCAGCGGACAAAATGTAACGTACAACGGCAAGCCCGGGAGTAAACTTAATCCGTTTCCTCGTGCAAAAAAATATCTAAAAAGGACATGAACATTTTCTCACTTGCAACGTTTTGTTTAACGAAAAGGCAAAAACGTGAAACAATATTTAGTAATAGGCGGATCTTCAGGCATAGGTGCCGCACTAGTTCAACAACTCAAAGCGAGTGGTTATCATACCACGGCAACATACAATGAGTCGAAAACCATCGAATCAAAAGGAATAAACTACGTTCACTTCGATGTGTTGGATCCAAACTCGACGCTTGAAATACCTGAAGTGTTGGATGGGGTAGTATACTGTCCGGGCCGAATTAATTTAAAGCCATTTCATCGATTAACGAAATCAGATTTTGCATTAGACTATGAGGTACAGGTACTGGGAGCAATTGACGTCATTCAACAAGCATTGCCTAGCTTAAAGAAATCCGAAAGTCCAAGCATCGTTTTATTTTCTACAGTTGCTGTGCAGACGGGCTTTACGTTTCATAGCACTGTGTCGGCAAGCAAAGGCGCTATAGAGGGCTTGACTCGGTCGTTAGCAGCTGAGTTTTCACCTAAAGTCAGGGTAAACGCAATTGCTCCATCAATTACAAAAACGAGTCTTACGGAAGGATTATTAAGCAATGATGCCAAAATAGAAGCCAATGAGAAGCGGCATCCACTCAATAAAATTGGAACAGCTGGCGACGTTGCCAATCTTGCCTACTTTCTATTAACTGATAAGTCTTCGTGGATGACTGGCCAAGTGCTGCATCTTGACGGAGGTATTTCAACCATTAAATAACATGTATATGTTCTCCCTATTCAAAAAGAAATCTCCCATCGACAAGCTTCAAAAAAAGTATGACCAGTTGATGAAAGAGGCCCATGGCTTATCTACTGTTAATCGCGCAGCAAGTGATCAAAAATATGCACTTGCAGATGAGGTAAATAAGGAAATTGAAGTATTAATTCAACAATCAAAGTAAGATGGCAACCTACCAATTTAAACGTAGTCAACACGTACATGCCACTATCGACGACGTGTGGGACTTTATTTCATCACCAGCCAACTTGAAAGAAATCACACCTGACCACATGGGATTTGACATTACCTCTGGCGACTTGCCTGAAAAAATGTATCCCGGGATGATTATCAGTTACAAGGTGAGTCCATTATTAGGTATAAAAATGAACTGGGTGACAGAAATAAAAAATGTCGTTGACAGATCGTTTTTCATAGACGAACAGCGTGTTGGACCCTATGCTATGTGGCATCATCAACACCATATAGAAGCCAGCGGCAATGAAACAATGATGCACGATATTATCACGTATACCCCACCCATGGGATTTTTAGGGAGTGTTGCAAATACATTATTCATAAAAAAGAACTTGAATGAAATCTTTGACTATAGACGCGTGGCACTCACCAAAAGATTTCCAGGAAATATTGATTAGCACAAATCAATATGTACTAAAACTTTTTCATACTATTTGTTACACTAGGCTTGATTTGGGATAGATTGAGCCTTTTTTTCATCCTTATGTTTCATGATAAATTTGATTAATTGTAGTAACCTTTGTGCTTAATCGAGAAAATTGACAAAGGATTTAGCAACAATAGCAGAGAAACTAAAGGCGATATTGACTAAACACAATAACGTGTTTCGTGTTACCTCAGAAAAACCAGAAAACTTTGAGGTTAGCGGTACAATTCCGACCATGCAAGGAAAGAAAAAAGTAGATGGCATCTACTTTGCCAGTGTTGTTCCTAAACCTAAAGATGTGCGCTTTTACTTCTTTCCGCTATACACCCACAAAGAACAAGTGGACCCCTTGCTGAACGACGATACCAGAAAGTTTTTAAAAGGCAAGACCTGTTTCCACGTAAAATTTCTTACGCCTGAAATTGAACAAAATCTACAAGAATTAACAGATCACGCCGTTCACTTATTTCAAGAAAATAATTGGTTAACCAAATGATAAATCTATTTCTACGTGCCAAGCACTGGCAGCTTTTTCTATTGTTTTTTGCTTTCCCTTTTGTCATGCAGTTCATTGCTCTTGGAGGATTCTTAAGCACAATACCTTTCCATATTGACCATGAACCCGAACCTGAATTAATATTGGGATTGGTTCAACAATTATTTAAATGGTTGCCATTTATTATCCTTCCAACTGTTCTTGGGTTTGCTGGATGGCTATGGTCAATTTCGGTGGGATTGCACAACAAACTACCTGAAGGTCATGGGCTAAATTTAACCTTATTTAAATGGTGCATTATCCTGCCTATCATCATCATCATTACCATTTTTTATAGTTTGTCCAACATCTTCAGTGAGGTATCTACGCTTATTGAAACGCAAGGTGAAATTGAAGAGGTACCTACATGGATAGGTCAATTTTTCTTACTCTTTCCTTTGGTATTTTTATCAGTTGGCTGCTCCATTTACACTTACTATCATACCGCTAAAACGATCAAATTAGTTGAAAAAGGGAATACTCAACGTAAGCCCGAATTTATCGGAGAATTCTTTCTCATTTGGTTTTACTTTATAGGCGTTTGGATTTTACAACCAAGAATAAACAGCATGCAAGAAGACGACTATATCACCCCTAATGCCGACAATATGGAAGGTCAAACCCGCAACTATGACAACTAAATTTGACCCAAAAAAACACTGGGAAAACATCTACACAACGAAGTCGTTAGAAGACGTTAGTTGGTACCAGCCTACACCTGAAATTTCATTAGAATTTATAGGTACACTTCAATTGAATCTGGATGCAGCCATAATAGACGTTGGTGGGGGAGACAGTTTTTTGGTTGACCATTTGTTAAAGGCGGGTTACACCAACATTACGGTTTTAGATATTTCGGCAGCAGCAATAGATCGGGCCAAGAATAGACTAGGTGAACGCGCAAGCCAAGTAAATTGGATCGTTGAAGACATTAACCGCTTTGTACCCACTCAATCGTATGATCTATGGCACGACCGTGCGGCTTTCCACTTCTTAACCCACTCCGAAAACATTAAACGTTACGTCTCGACTGTCAATGAAGCTTTAAATCCATTTGGCTCTTTGATTATAGGAACATTCTCAGAAAATGGCCCGATTAAATGCAGTGGTATTGAAATAACACAATACTCACAGCAAAGTATGGTACGAACGTTCGCCGACAAATTCGTTAAAATCGAATGTGCCAATGTGGATCATAATACGCCATTCGACACCGTGCAGAATTTTACTTTTTGCCGGTTTAAAAAACGTTAAGCTTTTGTAATGTTGAATTTTTAATTCTTATTGTTTAATAGGTTGTATTGACTTAAGACTGATAGACCCAGGACATTTAGACTTTACTGCAAAAATCATAAACACCAATTCTCAACTTTCAACTATCAATTAACCAATCCTTGAAGCAATGCCTTCATGCTCACTTCTTTTGAGATAATACCTTCTAATTCGTCGATGGCGACACGTTTCTGCTCCATTGAGTCTCTGAAACGAATGGTTACGGCACCATCCTCTAAACTCTCATGATCTACTGTAATACACATTGGGGTACCAATGGCATCTTGTCGTCGGTACCGTTTACCAATACTATCCTTCTCTTCGTAATAACAGTTAAAATCAAGTTTTAACGTGTCCATTATTTTTTGAGACAACTCAGGTAATCCGTCTTTTTTTACCACTGGTAATATCGCACACTGATATGGTGCTAATGCGGCAGGAAGTCGCAATACCGTTCTAGATTTTCCTTCTCCCAGATCCTCATTTTGAAGGGCGTTAGACATCAAAACCAAAAACATCCTATCTAAGCCAATAGATGTTTCAACTACATAAGGTACATAGCTTTCGTTGGTTTCATTGTCGAAGTAACGCAACTTTTTACCGGTAAACTCTTCGTGTTGTTTTAAGTCAAAATCCGTCCTCGAGTGAATGCCCTCTACTTCCTTAAATCCGAATGGAAAATCAAATTCAATATCAACCGCGGCATTTGCATAATGCGCCAACTTAACGTGATCGTGGTAACGATACTTTTCAGAATCGATTCCTAAATTCTGGTGCCATTTCAATCGGTGCGCTTTCCAGTAATCATACCATTTCATTTCGGTACCTGGTTGAACAAAGAATTGCATCTCCATCTGTTCAAACTCTTTCATCCGCATGATAAATTGTCGTGCAACAATTTCATTTCTAAATGCCTTACCCGTTTGTGCTATTCCAAAAGGAAGCTTCATACGTCCCGTCTTTTGAATATTAAGGTAGTTCACAAATATCCCTTGCGCCGTTTCGGGCCTAAGGTAAATCTGGCTTTCTCCATCTGTTGCACTCATTTGCGTGCTGTACATCAAGTTAAACTGCCGTACATCTGTCCAATTCTTGCTTCCCGATACCGGACACGCAATACCTAAATCCTCAATTAGTTCTTTGACTTTATGCAATTCGCCGGATTCCAAACCATCACTCAAACGTTGATCAATTTCAGCAATCTTGGCGTTGTTTCTGGCAATATTCGGATTTGTAGCAATAAACTGCGCTTCATCAAAACTATCTCCAAATCGCTTTTTAGCCTTGGTAATTTCTTTTTGATTTTTAACGCGGTATTTTTCTTGATAGTCCTCAATCAATACATCAGCACGGTATCGCTTTTTTGAGTCTTTATTATCAATCATCGGATCGCTAAAACCGTCTACGTGACCACTAGCCTTCCACACCTTTGGATCCATGAAAATGGCCGCATCAACACCTACAATATTGTCGTGTAGTTGCACCATGCTTTTCCACCAGTACTCTCGAATGTTTTTCTTAAGCTCTACACCGTTCTGCCCGTAATCGTATACTGCAGATAGGCCATCATATATTTCACTTGATTGAAATACAAATCCATACTCTTTGGCATGGGATATTACGTTCTTGAATTGTTCTTCAGACATCCAAATTTTATTGAAGGAGCAAATTTAATATATAGTGTATTCTATTTGCTTTTATTTCTTTGATTAAGGGTTGCCACCCCTACAACCCGGCTTTCATTTTCCCCTTGATGAAAAAACGAAACAAACGTGTCCGCTTGCCTTTACCTCCCCACATTTTTGGTAGTCCATCGCTACTTAAGTTCTGCATATTTTAGACCTAAGCAGAGGCTAAACGACGTTTGAATTATTGAATGTGTTGCTAGACTCTTGCATCTGGTGACAACCACTATAGCAAAGCACTAAAACCTTATTGCATTCTTATTAAATTTTAATAAAAATCTATTTCCATGACACCATTTAATCGAATATGTGCACGTATTTAAGAAAATTAGACCTTTTGTATTAAATATGACTTGCACCATAAACACCCATGGCTAAATGTGTAACTATGGCGTGGATTTAAATTATGACTTATTTATTGAATTATTGTGACGACTTAAGTTGAATCACCTTTGCCATATGAGAACCGAAAACAGTATTATTGATATAGTCTCCCAAGTAGGCAAAACATCATTGACATTAAGTACCCAGTTGTTTCAAAGCTTTAATGGCTTCATTAAGTTGGGCTTCGTTTTATCTATGTGCTGTGTCATTTCTCCAGCGCTGAGCCAAAGTTACTTCACCAATGGCTCTGCAAAATCTACAGGCGGCCAGTGTTACCAATTGACCCCTGCTTCAACTGGAAAAAATGGTTCGGTGTGGTATGCAGAAAAGTTAGACCTCAGCAAGAATTTCGATCTTGAATTCAATTTAAACTTTGGAAATAGAAACCAAGGTGCTGATGGAATTGTTTTCGTTTTACAAACCGTCGGCACTAAAGCACTTGGTGCGCCTGGTGGAGGTTTGGGCTATCAAGGCTTTTCTCCAAGTCTAGGCATCGAATTTGACGATTACAATAATTCCTCCTTAGGTGATTTAGCAAATGACCACATTGGCATATTGAAAAACGGAGAGATCAACCACAATGCTGCAAATAGTTTAGCAGGTCCAGTAAATGCTAACGCCTCAGGAGGGAATATAGAAGATGGGAAGGATCATCTTGTAAGAATCAAATGGAATGAGGCAACAAAAACAATTAGCGTGTGGTTTGACTGCAGCCTTAGACTGACTAAATCGTACGACATAGTCAACAACATATTTAAAGGTCAACAGCAAGTTTACTGGGGCTTCACCTCTGCGACCGGTGGAGAGTATAATGCACAAATAGCTTGTCTTAGAAATGATATAATCATTCCTGACTCCATACAAATGTGCAGAGGAGAGGAAGCACAGTTAAATGCAAGAGAAAGTCAAGACAATGTCTACACCTGGTTGCCTACCTATAATTTGAGCAAATCAACGATACGCAACCCAAAGTCATACGCGACAGAAAGTACAATGTACACTGTAACATATAAAGACAAGTGCGGCCTAAAAATTACTGATACGACACATGTCATCGTTAACGATTTACCAGCGGTTTATGATTTGGGAAAAGACACATTGGTATGTAAAGGCCAGATGGTGCCTTTAGCTGTAAAAGGACAATTTGACAAAATATTGTGGGAGAATGGATCAAAATCTGCTAGCAGACAAGTATCAGACGATGGGACATATTGGGTAAAGACATGGAACGGATCAGAATGTTTTTCGTCGGATACCATAAAAATTGAAACACTAAGCCCTCCAAGTATCCATGTAAGCGATGGCAGAACGTTTTGTACAGGAGATTCACTTCTATTGACCGTTCAGGCTAAGCCAAATGGACAGCCAATCGTTTGGTCCGATGGCTTCCCCGCGACAAACCGATATGTGAGCACCACCCAAACGAAAACCATTACTGCTCAAAATATGTGCGGTATTGCCTTTGAGGAAATTTCCGTAAAAGAATTGACTATCGAATCATATGATCTTGGACAAGACACAATCCTATGTCAAGGCGACACTATTCTGAAAAAGGTTTTGATCAATGGGCCATATACATATTTATGGAGCACAGGTGAAACCCACAATACGAAGGTTATAAATGAGCCAGGAACTTATTGGTTTAAAGCAAGTAGGGAACATTGCTCCAATATTGACTCTATCAATATTCAGGGTCTTACTAAACCAGTGCTTAACTTACCACAAGATTTTCTGCTATGTGACAAAGAGGAATACGTCTTGAATTCTGACATCGACAATGCCGAGGTGATTTGGAATGGAAACCTTCGTGCGAAAAATTTTACGATTAAAGATTATAGTGGCAGTTTAAATGTGGAGGCTAAAAACTTATGTGGTTCAGATTCCGTACAAATAGAAATTGAGCTTAAAGAGTGTGCTTGTGATTTGATCTTCCCAAATGCCGTCTCACCAAATTATGATGGACTTAATGAAACCTTTGGACCAGTGTCCAATTGTGACAAGTTAATCGAATACACTATCGAAATTTATAACCGTTGGGGGCAAAAAGTATATGAATCAGCCGATATAAAACAAAAATGGGACATGACATATCTAAATAAAGTTACACCTGCTGGAACCTATATATACATTGCAAGATACACCGCAATAATATCTGGATTTCACATGAAACAATCGACAAATGGCAAACTAATTGTCTTAAGGTAAGAATAATCAAACGAGGTCATCCTCTTTATTCTATTCTCTATAGTCTAAGCCAACTAATTCCTAAATGCTAGAGGCTAATGTTTGAAGGATTGAAAGTCTGAAGTTCGGAATGATTGAAGGATTAAAAGAGAGATTCTTCTCTGCGCTCTGAATGACGTTTAGTGTACGTTTTTAACAGCAAGATGTGAGGGATAACTAAGTCTATTCTCTCTGTTCTATTCTCTTTAGTCTCAGTCACCTAATTCCAAAGGAGTGCCTAATTCCTACTTCTTAAAAACCTTCCCATTCACATATTCAAACCTCCCATTGCCAAGGTCTTTCCAAGCAACAACAGCGAGATATAGGTTTTCTGGTGTACAGCCTAAACAGGGAACATACTCAAACCGTTCAACCACTTGTTCGTTGGCTTCAAAGGTTTTCTTTTTACCCATATCACCAAAATGGCCTCCTCTGTTTACGCGGTCATGGTCTCTGCGGTATGGGGTGTTCCCAGCCTGCACTTCATTTAACCCATCTTCCATCCCATATACCTCAAAGTGATAGGTAGCAGAATCTGCTCCACTGTTTTCAGCGGCCACAACTACTTCTAGTCTGCCGTTTTCCTTAAGTTTATAATCTAAGCCTAAATGCAAACCAGGATCTGTGTCAAGTTCTTTTCTAAGCTCAGTCTTTAGATAATCTGCAGCCTTCTCGTGAGAATAATTAATGATATCATACGTATGCTCTTTTTTGTTGACCCACAACTGAGGAGAGTGATACGTCACAACCAAGGCCTTCTCTATAGCTAGAGTAGAATTATTAATAAAAACATCATTGTATTTGAAGTGGGTTGGCAACATAAAAATGCTATCACCCATCTCGTCCGCCACTTTGTCCGACACTGGGATACCAAATCTTCCACAGCCACCACAGTGGACACTGGTAAAGAAATGCAAAAAAGGTCTGTACTTGGTATCAACCGATGGCACTGCTAATTCATCCGTTTTTACTGTATTGTCTGTTTTATCCACCGGTGGTGGCTCTTCTTTACAAGCGACAAAAAACAATGCGGAGAGCGCTATAATTAAGACTGATTTTTTCATATCTATGTGCTGATGATGCAATATACTTCGGGTTGTCGGCTGCACCGACATTTCTTGACAGATTTGAGGCAGTTTTGACTAAAAACCGAAAAAAGTATCTAAAATTTGCATAGATGACCCGCGCACCGAAAATTATTGCATTAAGTAAAAGTGATACACATAGTATGGCGAAGCCTAATCATGCCTCGGTGACTTTAATTAAAAATTTTGGCATAGAAGGAGACGTCCATGCTGGCAAAACAGTTAAACATCGTTACTTAGTATTGAAGAAAAAAGATGCTCCAAACCTACGTCAGGTGCACCTTGTCCATAGTGAGTTATTTGATGAATTAGCGAATGAAGGCTTTGCTATAAAGCCTGGAATGATTGGTGAGAACGTGACCACTCAAGGCATTGATTTACTCGACCTACCATCAGGCACAATTCTTCACTTGGGCAAAGAAGCTCAGGTAAAAATTACTGGCTTACGCGAACCCTGTAAACAACTAAACGGTGTTCAATCAGGACTGCTAAAAGCTGTCATATCTAGAGATGCAGATGGCAACCTATTCAGAAAAACAGGCGTCATGTCTGTGGTTATTGCAGGAGGTGAAGTTTTTACTAACGACACGATTCGAGTAGAATATCCAGCCGAACCGTTTCTTCCTTTAGCCTGTGTGTAATTATTGTTTTACAAATCGAGAGTGGTATTGATGGTGCCCCGCCTCATAATAAGACCAAAGGTGAAATTTAGAAGTCAGAAAAAAGTTTAGTCTCTGTACAACCAATTTTTTAAGTCTAAAAGAAATACGTACTTCGCCATGGTGTCGATTCGTTCGTTTCTTAAAAGTGATTTCCTCAAAAATGCAGGTATGTTGTTTGGCAGTTCTAGCCTTACACAGCTTATCGCGTTGGTTGTTGTGGTTCCGGCATTGACACGAATCTACCCCGATGCTGGTTTACATGGAGACATGACATTATTTATGTCGATTATGGCAATTGGTGCGGCGTTTTTCACATTAAAATATGATCAGGCCGTAATGGTGGAAGATGATCGAGACAAAGCCAAGTCATTGGTTAAGCTATCAGTGCTCATCAACTTATCATTTTTGTTGGTTACCTATTTGGTTTTGTTTCTTTTTAAAACCCCGTTTACAAAATACCTTGGTTTTGCAACCACTCCGAGCTGGTTGTATTTAGTGCCCTTTACCATTTTTCTTACCGCGATGGTCGATATATTAAATGTGTGGTGGAATCGAGAAAAAAAATATAAAAAACTGAGCTTTAATCGCATAGCGACGTTTGCTGGCAGCTCGGGATATAAACTATTGCATGGGGCTTTAAAGTTTAACGGCCCTAATGGACTGATTCTGGGACATAGTATTGGACAATTGCTGAGTGTTGTGTTATTTCTTCCCAAAAGAATTAAGGCCAACACCAAAGTTGAAATTCAACAACTAAAAGACCTCTGGCACAAGTACAAATCATTTAGAAACTGGGCAACACCAAGCAGCTTAGTAAATGTGATAGGTGCCCAAATTCCAGTATTTCTTATTCTGTTTTTTTTCGACCGAGAATCAAATGGACATTACGGCAATGCGATGAAACTTACCTATTTACCACTGACTGCAGTGAGCTATGCGATTAGCCAGGTTTTGTTTGAACGTTTGGCTCGAATTAAAAACGACACCACCGAAGCCGTTAAGCTGGGATACAATATCCTATACTTTTTGTTCTTTCTCGCGCTAATTCCTGTTGTAGCAATGGTTGTTTGGGGCGACATCATCACACCGTTTATTTTGGGTGAAGGTTGGGAGATTTCTGGCGTTATGACGCAAATTATGGTATTGTTCTGTTTTGCCATGTACGTTTCAAGCCCTTTTGCTGTGGCATTCGAGGTGTATAACCGGTTAAGATTACAGTTTGTATTTACAAGCCTGTTTGCCATACTCACTGGTGTAGCTCTGGCAATTACATTCCAGTACACCAAAGATATATATATGGGTTTGATGGTTTTTGCTGTGGTTGGCATATTGGTTAGACTGGGCATGTTGATTGCCTGTCTTCGTTTGATTGGTCACAACCCCATTTTTAAACTTTTAGCCGGTATATTTATTATTGCCATAAGTCTTGTTGTTGGTTTTACTTTGCGTTATTGGATATTTTGAAAAAGCTTCTTAAATATATCTTCATCAAGCTCGACCGTATTGTGTTTAAATCAATTATGGGATTGGCTTATCCTCGTTTTCAAAACTTGTATGAAAACGATGTGTACTATTTTCAATTATTCAAAAGGTACTTCTTCTTTCAAAAAATACTTCGGATTAATGGATCTGTTCCATGGCCTGTTGATTTTCGTTCACAAATAATCAATTGGAAAATGATAGAGAAGGACAAATCATCCTACCCTGGTGGTAGTATAGGATGCTACATCAATGCTTCTGGAGGTTTGAAACTAGGGAGCAATATTATAATTGGCCCAAACACAATTATTGCAACAACAAACCATGCACAAGATGATCATACCAAAATAGGTAAATCTAAAGGTGTTACGATTGGAAATAATGTCTGGATTGGAGCAAATTGCAGTATCGTTCCAGGCGCTCATATTGGAGATGGCGTAACGATTGGCGCAGGTTGCAACATCAGCGGTGAGGTACCAAACAACGTGGTGGTAAAACGGGCAAACTCAGCGCAAGAAACCTATCCAAAAAAAGGTAATGGGTAGCCTAAAAAAACTATTCAAAAAACTTTTCCATTTTTAATTATTAATAATACCTTTGCAATCCTTAAAAAATTACAATGGCGAATCACAAAAGCGCACTAAAGAGAATTAGAAGCAACGAGGCGAAAAACGTACGTAACAAGTACCAGCATAAAACAACCCGTACTTGGATTAAAAGACTTCGCGCGGCTACTGATAAAAAGGAAGCTGAAGGATTATTGAAAGAAACTTTTTCAATGATGGACAAATTGGCTAAAAAGAATATCATTCATAAAAACAAAGTGGCTAACTTAAAAAGTAGCTTAACTAAACACGTTAACGGTTTATAAACACCATTAACTTAAGATACATTTAAAAAAGGCTCTTGGCATTACGTCAAGAGCCTTTTTGTTTTGTGCTATGCCAAACTACATAGCCATTAAAAACCGAGCTGTGGATGAACGTCCACGCGAAAAACTACTTACCCAAGGTAAATCAAGCCTCAGCAACACCGAACTTATCGGGATTTTACTTTCTACCGGAACCAAAAGCAAATCTGCCGTTGATTTAGCACGCGACTTATTGCACTTGGCTAAAAACGATCTTAACCAATTGGTTAAACTATCACTGCAAGATTTATGTTCTATTGAGGGTATTGGTCCAGCAAAAGCCATAATGATTATCAGTGCACTTGAACTTGGCACCAGAAGAACTGCACAAGCCGTTATAAAAGCACAAAAAATTACTTCAAGTCAAGATGTTTATGATTTCCTTTCCCACAAAATAGCGGATTTAAGTCATGAGGAGTTTTACATCGTATTGCTCAACCGCGCCAACCATATTATTCGATCTATATGCATTAGCAAGGGTGGATTATCACAAACGATTGTAGACCCCAAACTGGTGTTTAACGCCGCACTCCAACACAAAGCTTCAGCTATCATACTGGCGCACAATCACCCGAGTGGCCAGCTTAAGCCAAGCCAAGCAGATATCCAATTAACTAGTAAACTAACCTCTGCTGGCAAACTGCTCGACATTCAAATTTTAGACCATATCATCGTGACTCAATCCAATCATTTCAGCTTCGCTGATGACGGATTGATGTAACAGATGTAATTTAATTTTAGGCTGGTTAAATCAACTTTCCCGTTAGTCAATTGGACTACTTCTGTAAACAATTACCCATTACATTTGTCTCACTTAAATAGATTTATGCAATCAAAACGTTACGTCCTCATTTTTCTAGCTCTAGTCGCAGTGCTTGTTGGCCTATTTTTTTTAAAAAATCAACCTAAGAAGGGTGACACACCAGGTGATTATCAAGATTTTGCCATCGAGCAAACAGAAGAGGTAACCATGATTTTTATGACGAATCAATCAGGCGACAAACAAATCTATTTAAAAAGACAAGAAGACAATTCGTGGACGATTAATGACAAACACCCTGCATGGCAAAAGAAGGTGAACTTTCTTCTTAACGAGACCATGGCAAAAGTGGAAATTCAAGGACCAGCAGCAAAAGCGGCTGTACCAAACATATTAAAGTACATGAGCATTAATGGGATAAAGGTTGAAGTATATCGCAATAATCAAAAGGAGCCCAGCAAGGTATATCTAGTAGGTAACACCACTCCAAGCCAATTGGGAACCTATTTTAAATTCCCAGGTGAGAACATGCCAATGATCATGCAAATCCCAGGTTTTAATGGTTTTGTAAACTCCCGTTACGAATTGGACGAAGATGAGTGGGTGAGCCCAACAGTGTTTGGCAGTTCAAAATCTGAGATCCAAATGATAGAAGTAACCTACCCAGAGGCGTCTAAAAGCTTTCAGATTGAAACAAAACCTCACGATAAGTTTGCCATGACGTCGGAAGTTATCTCTGAAGAAAACAAAAATACCGGCGCCATTAAATCGTATATGACCTTGTTCGAGAAACTGAATTACGAAACTTTTGTTTTCACCAAAAGTGATTCTCTTATCGATTCTCTACAAAATACTAGTCCATTTTGCACAATACGTGTCAAAAGTAGCAATCGAGGCGTTGATGAATTGAAGTTTTACTACAAGGAGTCCAATGAAAAAATGCACGGTTTATACGACAAAGATGGAAATGCATTGGCCCAAGACCCTTCTCGGTATTACGCATTGTACAACAAAATTGACCGTGTGTTAATTGTGCAGGATTACACATTTAACAAAGTATTAAAAACAGCAGAAGACTTTATAAACAGAACCAACTAAAATGCATTGGATAGACTGGTCCGTTCTTTTTGGTACGTTAATTTTTATAACCGTTTATGGTATCTATAAAACACGTGGAATTAAAAATGAAGCGGGTTATTTAGCGTCTGACAAAAACACCCCTTGGTGGGCCATTGGGCTGTCTATAATGGCAACACAAGCCAGTGCGATTACCTTTCTTTCAACGCCAGGCTTGGGATATCAAACCGGTTTAGAATTTGTACAGTTTTACTTCGGGTTACCCATTGCGATGATCATCATCGCCTTTGCATTTGTTCCTTTATACCACAAACTAAAAATTTACACCGCCTACGAATACTTGGAAAAAAGATTCGATGGCAAAACGCGATTATTAACTGCCTCTTTGTTTTTAGTGCAGCGCGGCTTGGCGGCCGGTATTACGATCTATGCCCCATCAATCATCCTCAGTCAAATACTAGGCTTACCGCTTCACATCAATATTCTCGTGATTGGGATACTGGTTATTTTGTATACGGTTTCGGGAGGCACAAACGCCGTGACACAAACCCACAAACAGCAAATGGCTGTGATTTTTGCTGGATTAATCATTGCTTTTGTTTTCTTATATCAGGGTTTATCGCAGCACCTTACTGGTTCGCAAATTATTGACGTAGCGTCTGTAGGAGGTAGGTTGAAAGCCATCGATTGGAACTTCAACATGCATGAGAAGTATAACATTTGGTCGGGGTTAATTGCCGGCACTTTTCTTATGCTGTCGTATTTTGGAACAGATCAAAGTCAAGTACAGCGTTACATATCTGGGAAATCAATCAAGGAGATTCGAACCGGGTTATACTTTAATGCCATACTTAAAATACCTATGCAATTTTTCATCCTGCTATTAGGTGTTTTTGTATTCGTTTTCTATCAAGTAAACAAACCACCTGTTCATTTCGACGAACTCGCCATCAGCCATGTACAATCCTCTGACTTTAGTGAGCAGTTTGACGAACTGACTATGCGTAAGAATGCCTTATTCGAAACACAGAAAGCACTTATGGCTAGTGATTTCGATTCGTATACAGCACAAAAAGAGTTTTATGCGAATGAAAAAAACGCTATCAATTCGGAGATTAACGCAGTGATTAAACAATCCGGTTACAACGCACCCGTCGAAAAAGAAAGCGATTTTGTGTTTATCACCTTTGTACTGGACTTTTTACCTATTGGCTTAATTGGTTTACTCATGGCTGTCATTTTCTCTGCGGCTATGTCGTCAACCGCTGCCGAACTTAATGCCTTGGCAACCACAACAGTTGTTGACTACTACAAAAATTTAACGCCTGAAACAAAACAGAAGAACATTGTTACAGTTAGCAAATGGATGACGGCTGGCTGGGGTCTGTTCGCTATAGCTTTTGCCTTGATGGCTCAGTTTCTTGACAGTTTGGTTGAAGCTGTAAATATTCTTGGCTCTTTGTTTTATGGCACTGTTTTAGGTGTATTTTTAGTCGGATTCTACGCAAAACAGATAAAAGGGAATGCGGTATTCATTGCTGCATTAATTTCTGAAACCGTGGTTCTGTTGCTTTATTTCTTCGATAAGCCAATAAGTGAATTTATTGGGTATAACATATCCGTTGGCTACCTATGGTACAATCTAATCGCAGCGATTTTGGTCTTTGTCCTATCATATGCTGTTCAGAAAATAAGTCGCAACAAAGGTAAAAGCCCTGTCATAGCTTGACTCTACCTTTGATTTGCGGTGGTCATTTCTTATCTTCGACAAACCTAATCTACTGTATTTCGAATGAAACGATTCCTCGGCTTTCTGGTTTTTTCCTTTTTCTCTTTTTCATTCTCTTTTTCTCAAACGACTCAAGACACCATGGACAATCCATATTGGATTGACATGATGGCTGACCCTGCGGTAAACTTTTACCAAACACAAAGGGCTTTCGAATTATACTGGACTGGTCGAACAATTGAAAAAGGAAGTGGGTACAAACCATTTAAACGTTGGGAGTACAATATGTCGCAAATTATTGATGCGAATGGGAATATTCCTGCACCTGGTAGCTTAGAAACAACAGTTGAAAATTATCTTAAAACACGTGCACCAGGTTGGGGACCAGGTGGCGGAATCGGCATAGGTGGGACTATTGGAAATGGGTCGGCCACTTGTCAAACAACGGGAGACTGGAAAGAAATAGGCCCCGATTATTTACCTGGTAACAGGACAGGTCAGCCAAATGGAATTGGACGAATAAACGCAGTGGCTTTTCATCCATCAGATTCTAACATCATATATGCTGGTGCTCCTGCTGGGGGTGTTTGGATTACAAAAGATGGTGGACAAACATGGACAACAAACACAGATTCACTTGCAACTTTAGGTGTTTCATCCATTGCGATTGATCCACAATACCCAGACACTATATATTTAGGAACTGGCGACCGTGACGCCAACGATTCGTACGGCAGAGGAATATTCAAATCGACCGACGGAGGACAAACATGGATTCAATTCAATTCAGGAATGGGCAATGTTACCGTGGGCAAACTCATCATCGACCCAAACAACACCCAAATATTAATTGCAGCTACGTCTAGTGGCATTTACAGAACGACAAATGGCGGATCTAGTTGGACACGAAGAATAACGGGCAACTATAAAGACCTCGTTTTTGATGCAGTGAACACGAACATCATTTTTGCAGCGCGTACCTCAGCACGATTGTACAAAAGCACAGACAATGGTGTAAATTTTAGCCAAGTAACGAATGGTTTACCAACAGGGAAAAGCCGCTTAGCCATAGCCGTAACTCCTGCAGACTCCAACTTCGTATATGTTGTGGTTACCAATCAACGTACTTTCCAAGGGCTATATCTGTCTACCAATCGTGGTACTTCATTTACACAAATGAGTAATAGTCCAAACATCATGGATTATTCGCACCTTGGAACAGGAACAAGTGGACAAGCTTGGTACGATCTTGATATAGCTGCTGATCCATCCGACAAAACAATTGTAAATGTGTGTGGGGTCAACATATTCCAAAGCAAAGACAGTGGTACTACTTGGAAAATAAACGCCCATTGGGTTGGAAGTGGTGGCGCACCCGATGTGCATGCAGACAATCACGTGATGGAATACCAACCAAGCACCAATACATTATTTGCGGGCAACGACGGTGGAGTGTATTTCACAAAAGATTTGGGAAAGAACTGGACCGATATAAGCGAAGGCATGGGCATTTCTCAAATCTACCGATTGGGCCAAAGTCAAACGCAAAAAAACTATGTCATAAACGGTTACCAAGACAACGGAACTGGATGGTACGAAAACAGCAAATGGTATACTGTAGTTGGTGGTGATGGAATGGATTGTGTCATTGACCCAACCAACGAAAACTTTGCCTACAGCGCTCTGTATTATGGTGATGTCCGACGTGTAAAAAATGGATACAGCCAAGGCACTATTGCAAAAAACGGCAAAAACGGAATAACTGAAGCAGGCGGTTGGGTAACACCATATGTTTTACGTGAAGGTACGCCGTCTACCATGTTTGTAGGATACAAGAACATTTGGCGTTCCACCAACATCCAAGCGGCAAGTGTTAACAGTGTAACTTGGACTAAAATATCCAACAATGTAGCTGGTTCTAATACCGCTAACATCACTTACGTAGAAAACGCCACGGCCAACTCAAACATCTTATATGTTTCGAGAAGTGGTAACAAGTTCTTTAAATCTACTGATGTGAATGCAGCTACCCCAAGCTGGACTGACCTTACGTCTAGTTTGCCAAACAACTCAAGTGTATTATGGATCGAATCACACCCTACCTCTCAAAACCGCGTTTGGATTTGTCAATCCAATAAAGTCTATCAATCAGATAATGGCGGATCTAGTTGGAGTAATATTTCTTCTGGTCTTCCAAATATTCCTATTCTGTCGTTGGTATTCGATTCGAGTAGTAAATATCAAGGCATGTATGCCGGAACGTATATGGGTGTGTTTTATAAAGACACCACCATGTCGAGCTGGGTTTGGTTTAACGACAACATGCCAATCAACACAAGAGTGCGGGATATTGAGATTTATCACAGCCCGAATGGCAGAAGCCAAAGTCATGTCATTTGTGCGACTTATGGCCGTGGTAATTGGCGATCACCACTTTACGACGAAGACCAAATAACACCTGTTGCAGGATTTACTGAGGAGTCGGTAAAGACTTGCCAAGGCCAGGTAGTTTCATTTACCGATACGTCTGAGAATTTACCTACCAATTGGCTCTGGCAATTCACACCAAACACGGTGAGTTTTGTTAACGGCACAGATAGCTGTAGTCAAAACCCTCAAGTAGTATTTAACGCAACAGGGACTTACTCGGTCAAAATGTACGCCGAAAATTGCATTGGCTACGACTCTACAGAAAAAACTGGATTAGTGGAAGTGTTACAGTCCATTAAGGCTGCACCATGCGAACCTGTCGTTAAGAATCCAAACAGCAGTGCTGGTATTGGAATTTTTGGATTGAAGCTTGATCAATACAACTACACATCAAGTGGAACGCGAGATGATGGCACGTATATAGACATGGGGTGCACAGAGGTGCTAGAATTAAAAACCGACACCTTCTACATTACAGAGGTAACCACCGGTAAGAATTATAAAGAATATGTAAGAATATATATCGACTTTAACAACGATGGCGACCTGGATGACTCAGGTGAGTTGGTTTATGACACGTACGAAAAACCAACCCATTTGGACACCTTAAAAATTCCAAGTACCGCAGCGACTAATGTCTTATTGCGGATGCGTGTGATGAGTGATTACAATACCTTAAAAGGCCCCTGCGACACGCTCAATTATGGTCAAACTGAAGACTATGGTGTAATTTTCGATGCTAGCATTCCAACGCCACACTTTGGCATAGACACCAATAGAATTTGTGTAAATAGCCAAGTCACCTTATTCGACTCAAGTACTGGTCCAATTTATAAAAGACGGTGGTACATGAGTAAATATGGTTTATTGACCTATAAAACCGATGCGAGTGGTCCGGTCAATTACATTTTACCCGACACAGGCTGGTGGTATGCCGAGCTGGTATTAAATGATAGCATTGTTGCTA
>ENA-UZXC01001624-UZXC01001624.1-metagenome-genome-assembly--contig:-Day-2-25m-contig-1624_pt2 | contig 20076 bp, 17 predicted proteins | sample MGYA00260340_ERZ794900 | MGnify/ENA metagenome assembly ERZ794900 | reverse complement strand
TCAAACCGACGGGCCACCACATCATATTGGTCGTTAGCCGCTATTTTTGCCAATGCAGCTTGCCCCGCAGGGAACTCTAGGACAAAAGTCGGCTCCTCTAAGCCCGGTTCAATACAGCTGGCAAAAAGAAGATCAAGACACTCGTTACGTGTTGCATCATCATCGATATTGTCGATGTGGTCTGCCGTCAGGTTTTCCGCAAAGATCAACCCTCGAAGCGTTTCAATACCGGCGTCGTGGGGGTTTACATCAAATCGACTCGTAAAGAGTTCCCGATAAGTCGTAAATCTGAATTCCGATGTTTGAACTTGGTTAACATCAAGCGCTTGCTGCAGTAGCGTTGCAACTTCAGCTACAAGCTCCTCAAGGGAATACCCGACTCGGTACCATTCAAGCATCGAGAATTCCGTATTGTGCTTTGACCCTAACTCACCTGCACGAAAGGCCGGGCAAATCTGATAAATCGAGCCACTGCCGCTGGCGAGCAAACGTTTCATGCTGTATTCAGGAGAGGACTGCAAAAACCAGCTTTGCCCATCATCAACTAACGACAGACTTTGGATATGCAAATCAGAGACACCACTGGCCCCTAACACCGGCGTAGTTACTTCCGCGACACCCCGATCGTCAAAAAACCGACGAATTGTTCTATAGATTTTGCTTCTTTGCTGGAGGGTCGCGCTATCTATTCCCGAACGCCAACTCATCAAGCAAAGATCAACTCTTGACTCGGTTCTGGTATTCCGCCGTGCGAGTGTCTACCCGAATGACTTCCCCAATATTGATGAAAAGCGGGACCTTTACGACCGCTCCAGTACTCAAGGTCGCTGGTTTTGTACCACCCTGCGCCGTATCGCCTTTCAAGCCAGGATCAGTCTCGGCCACTTCCAATTCAACAAAATTAGGTGGCGTCACCGCGATAGGCGCTTCGTTCCACAAGGTGACGAGATAGCTATCCTGTTCTTTCAACCAACGAACGCAGTCGCCTACGGCCGCCTTATCGGCGCCCATTTGCTCAAAGCTGCCATCTGTCTTCATAAAATGCCAGTATTCACCGTCGTTGTAGACATATTCCATATCGAAATCCATAACATCAGCCCCTTCCAGGGATTCGCCTGACTTAAATGTCCGCTCCCAGACTTTACCGGACTTAAGGTTACGCATTTTGACACGATTAAATGCTTGGCCTTTACCCGGTTTTACGAACTCATTCTCCAAAATAGAACAAGGATCGCCCTCAAGCATCACTTTGAGCCCCGACTTGAACTCATTGGTAGAAAAGGTTGCCATCTATTTTTCTCTTAGAATTTTTGGATGTTAATCATAACGCTTCAGCGAGAAAAATTGCAGCGTCAATTCACTCGGCGGGCGCTCTTCTGGCTGCCAGCATCTGCTATAGTATTACCATCAAGTTGGATATGTTGAATGACTGAAAAGGAACCCGTCAAACTCCTGATTTTGGAAGCATCACAAAACAGGGCAGAAGAGCTCATAGTGTTATTGCGCACGGCGGGACGCGCAACCCGCGCTCACCAGATAACATCACTCGCAGATTTAGTCGATAAACTGAAGACCAGGCAATGGGACCTGTTGCTAGCCAGCAACGAGGCCAACGGATTGTCTGCTCAGCAAGCGATTTCGACCATTCGCGAACTCGACATCGATATCCCCGTCATTTTATTGGCAGAAGGCAGGGAAATCGAATCGATCACCGAGGGCATGAAAATCGGGGCGCTTGATGTTGCTCTGGGAGATGATGATGAACGTCTCGGGCTCATCATACGACGGGAACTACAAAATCTTGAGAACAGGCGACTGCGTCGACGCGCCGAGGTAAGACTCAGAGAAACCGCACGTCGCAATCAATTGTTACTTGATAGCTCAAGTGCTGCAATCGCCTATGTCCACGAAGGCATGCACATCTATACAAATAATACGTATGCTGAATTGTTTGGTTATCGCGACCCCGACGACTTTGCCGGCATTCCAATCATTGATTTGATCGCGGTGGAAGATCAGGAGACATTCAAAAATTTTCTTAAATCCTTTGACCACCACGGGGAGGATGTCGAAGAATTCGCTTGCGTTGCCAGTGATGGCTCCAAAATAATCTCCAGCCTAGCGCTTTCTCCTGCGACTTACGACGGCGAGGCATGCACCCAGGTTATCTTTCGTTCCATCACGGACGAAAGCGAACTCGAAAACCGGATCAAGGAGATATCCAGCCAGGATTTACTAACGGGCTTGTACAACCGCCCTTTTTTTATCGAAAAACTCGATTTCGCTGTTGATCAAGCGCAAGACGGTCAAAGTTCCTACGTCTTCTTTTACATCAGCATAGATGATTTTTCACGAGTTCGAGCCGAGGCTGGCATATCAAATGCCGACCTTGTACTGGGAGACTTGGCCGCTCTGATTCGTCGGCTAACCGATGAATCCCACATTATGGCCCGGTTTGGTGACGACGTATTTACCTTGCTCTGTAAAACCGGCGACAAGGACATTGCCGCGACTGTCGCAGAGGAGATTAGATCCCAAGTTGAGAACCACCTGTCCGAAGTATCCGGAAAAAACTACCGACTTTCGGTCAGCATTGGTCTTTCACTTATTACGGAAAATGCACCCACCAGTGAAGAGATTATTTCGCGTGCCCACAAAGCCGCCGAAGGTATTATCGACGGCAACGGAGTTTCCTTTTACCAGGCAGAACAGGTACAGATAGGAGAGAACGGGAAAGCGCTGACGTCTGACGACATCAAGGCATTAGTCAGACACGCCATCACCGACAATTCTTTTAAGCTGGTGTTTCAACCCGTCGTTAGCTTGCATGGAGATGAGGACGAGCAGTTCGAAGTCCTGCTTAGACTGATAGACGATGATGGACATGAACTTTTACCAGGTCAATTTCTCGGTCCCGCAGAAGGTGCAGGGTTACTCGAAAAACTCGATCGATGGGTGATTTTACAGTCTATCAAGTCATTATCCGCGCACAGAGCAGCGGGAAGTAAAGCCAGACTGTTTGTCAATGTTACCTACAAATCCATGACAGATGATACGTTTCTACCCTGGATAAGCGTGGCATTAAAAGCCGCCCGACTACCCAGCGACACCATTATATTTCAAATACATGAGAACGATGCCACTTCCTATATTAAGTACGCAACAAAGTTTTCAAAGGGGCTTGCGCAACTCCACTGCAAGACCTCAATTAATCATTTTGGTTGCTCTCTGAACCCGTTCAACCTGCTTAAACACCTGACACCCGATTATGTGAAACTTGATGGATCTTTTGCGCAGCGAATAGAAAAAAGTAAGGAAAAACAGAAAGAGCTCATTGATATGGTGAAGTCACTTCAGTCGACCGGTGTACTCACAGCCATTTCAGGCGTAGAGAACCCTGTGGTCTTGTCCACACTATGGCAGGCAGGCGTGAATTTTATACAGGGATATTATATTTCGCCGCCACTCGACAATATGGATTACGACTTCGCCAGCGAAGACCTTTAACCTGATTAAGTACTGTGAATTCAGGAACTTAACCTTGTGACGGAACAACAACGACAACACTGATGACCGTTATTAGGATGGTCACATCGCCTGCAAGCCGCCATTAAGGTGCCTGATTAAACTGCTTAGGTTGAAGGGATCAACCTTTGAGCATAAAGCTCATGGAAATAAGGCATTGCCTCGGCGACAACCGAATGCTGCTCCATATCCAGCACTAAGGCCGGCTTTTGATGCGCTTTAAAACCCGTTGAAGCCTCAACCGATTCATACCAGTAAGGCGCCCAAATTCCGTCTGACGTACGCTTTCCAGCTGGCCATTTCAGCATATCGCCGCTAAAAGGCACGTCCAACTTATCGCAAAGTCGACTCATTAATGCCTTGGGTTCCCTCAACACGTCATTTGAATCAATAATTGGAATGTCCTGCCCGGTGATCTTGGAAATTTTTTTGTACAGGAACAACTGCTGCTCAATGCCTATGTCTTGCAACTCGCAAGTGCCACGAACCGCTGTGTAGGAGCTAACAATTTCAGCTGGGTCTCGAATCAGAAAGGCGTGCTTGAGGTTTGCTGTCCATTCCAAATCATCATCTTTAAACAAGTGATGGGTCATATGTTTCTGGTATTGCAGTGGTGTGCTGCAGTCACCCCCAGACATTGCTTCAGCAACATCCTTGTAGTGAATAGACTGGGAATTAACAATCTCATCAAACCCAGGATGGGACACCTGACTACGATTGAGGTAATAGGCATAAAACGGTTCATCGATCACGCTGGTATCAAGTCTGTTTTCCCAGCTACGCATCATTGCTGTCGATATATTGCGAGGTCCGGACCACATGGCGATACGGGTTGTCACTGGATAACCTCTGCCTCAATCATGTCTATGTACAGCCCTTGCAAGTGTCCGAGTTGAGGATAAACCTCTCCATTTCCGATTACCCTTCCATCTACCTGCCTGACCGCGGTCAATCCGGCAAATGTACCTGTTACGAATGCCTCTTCCGCTGCGTATACATCGGCTAATGTGAAGTTCTTCTCATAAACCGGAATGTCGTTCTGCTTACAACAGTTGATGACATTGCGCCGGGTAATGCCATCTAGACAAAAGTCACCGCTAGAAGTCCAGACTTCACCCTGACGAATAATAAAAAAGTGAGTTGAATTACAGGTTGCGACAAAACCATGAGGGTCGAGCATCAGCGCTTCGTCAACGCCCGCTTTTGCAGCCTGAATACAGGCAAAAATACAGTTGAGTTTTGAGTGGGTGTTTAACTTCGGGTCCTGAACATCAGGATAGCCGCGCCTTACATGGGTCGTAAAAAGGTTGATGCCCAGAAAATTCTCCGACACAAGGGGCGTTTTGAACTCGGCGATAATCACAATCGTTGCACCACCGATCGTGACTCTCGGATCCTGGTACGGCGTCGCTTTCTCACCTCTGGTGACCATGAGTCTGATGTGCACCCCATCCTCCATACCATTGGCGGCGCAGGTCTCCTCAATTCGAGCAACCAACGATGCTTTGCTCAGCCCAATATCTAAATCAAGCGCCTTCGCACCATCAAACAGCCGTTTTATATGTTTATCTATAAATGCAAGTCGACCATGATGTAATCGAATGCCCTCCCATACGCCATCCCCCAGAATAAACCCGCTGTCGAACACTGAAATCTTTGCTTGACTGCGGGGGAAAAACTCACCGTTAATATTAATGAGAATTTCCGCATTGCGCGGATCATCAACATACTCATGCGTACCTGTCGCCATCAGCTTCACTCCAAATTGTTACCTCTTGGTACCATATCTGGTATGACCAGAGAAGACGACATCAAAATTCGACAAGCCAGAACGTCGGAGGTCGGTCTACCAATCGTGCCCGCGGCCGCTAACCCTGCGTTCAACAATCTGCGAGAACCTGAGCGATTTACCGAGTATTGTTGGCGGGATTTTAAAGTACTGATCGCAGGTGGCAGCTCGCTAAATGCGCCCCGCTTCTCTATCCCTAATACCCATCAAATAGAGGATACTATCCAAACCTAGCGTTGAAATAGATTGCTCTGCACTTTCCCTGACAACCGGTTTTGCATGAAAGGCAATCCCCAATCCAGCGACAGCTAACATTTCAAGATCATTTGCCCCATCGCCTACCGCGATCACCTGTTCCAGCGCGATACCTTCCTGCGCCGCAAGCTGGCGCACCAAGCTGGCTTTTTTGGATGCATCAACAATCGGTTCAATGACTTTTCCGGTTAGTTTATCGCCCTCAATCTCAAGCTTGTTGGCATAGACGTAATCAACGCCTAGCTTCTCTTGCAGGACCTTACCGAAAAAGTCGAACCCACCTGACAAAATGGCTGTTTTGTAGCCAAGGCTATTAAGTGTTTTAAACAGATGCTCAACGCCTTCGGTGAGTGGCAGCGCATCAGCCACTTGCTTCAGGGAACCTGCTGACAACCCCTTCAGCAACGACACTCTCTCGTGCAAACTCTGCCTGAAATCGAGCTCTCCCGCCATCGCTCTGCTGGTGATTGCTGCCACCTGCTCACCGACGCCGGCCAACGCTGCAAGTTCATCGATAACCTCTGTCGTGATGAGCGTCGAATCCATATCAAAACAGATCAAGCGGCGATGACGCCTGAAAATGCCATCTTCCTGAATGGCGATATCAATTTCCAGCTCGCTACAAACCTGCATTAACCCTGACCTGAGGGATCTGGAGTTTTCATGTTCACCCTTTAGAGAAAACTCCACACATGCTTTGCTGCCTTCAACATCTTCTTCAACATTTACCCTGCCGGACAGGCGTACAATATTATCTATGTTAAGACCGTGATCGGCGATGACCCTTGATACCTTCGCAATGTGGCTGGCCTTAATCTTTCGAGCCAACAACGTCAGGATAAATCGAGGACGACCTTGGTTCTTGGTCCATTCTGCGTAGCTAGCTTCGGACACCGGCACGAAGGAAATGTCAACGCCCAGCGTCTCGCCCAGTTCAAGCACTGCAGAACGCAGGCTTTCACCTGCATCGGGAATATTAATGAGCAACCCAAGTGCCAACGAATCGTGTATCACTGCCTGACCGATGTCGAGTATGTCTACCGCGTAACCGGACAGAAACTCTGTGATGGCGGCGGTGACGCCGGGACGATCTTTTCCTGAAACACTAATGAGTACAAGTTCTGACACAAAATTTCCTTACGCAATAATCGGCGACATTATCCCCTCTCTAGGATCTTAAGACAAAGTGAACGCGAGTTAGTGTCCTGTCCTGTCATAAACTAGGTATACTTCTTCGACATCAAGACCTCGTGGCTTCTCAGGCTTATGCACAGATCAAAAGCAAAACTGATTTTGCTCATACTATTCCCAGCAGTCGTTAGCCTGATGCTCTCGATATTTCTGATTACCAGCTTTGTTTATGGCGAACTGAGGGAGCAGCGAGAACATTTCACCCAGGCGATCGTTAGTCAACTCACCGCATCCACCGCTGACTATCTCGTGACGGAAGACTTGTTAGGCCTCAATGTTGTGCTAGGCAACCTCGTGTCGGAGGGAGATCTGATATTTGCGTCTGTCTATAAAACTGACAACAAACTCGTGGCTCAGGCTGGTAAAACAGGCGTCAGGCAAGAGGATATCGTTACCCGCGACATATCTTTTCAAAATGAAACTGCCGGTTACCTTCGCGTTGTTGTCAATCAGTCTAACCTTGATGAAACTTTCAGGCAGCTCATTGCCGTGTTCATCTTGGTTCATCTGCTTATCCTTGGCGCGGCCGCAGCATTTGTCTGGGGCTTCGCAGACCTGATATTTCTTGGCTTGTTCTCGATCAGGCGCCCACAAACCGATGAAACACTCAGCAGCAGTTCGGCGGAGGATAGCAGAACGACGCAAACAGCAAGCAACGATGCTGCCCAACCTGCTCGCGAGGCCGATGACACTCATCTGATTATGGTAATGAAAATTAGACCCCATCGCTGGCTAGCAACCCACGAAGACCGAATTGCCAGCGCGCTTTCTCTCTATCGTTGCCAGGTCGAGGTCTCCGATGGACAAGACATTATCGCCAAGTTCTCCGCCGCTGATGCAGAGGACTGTTTCTACGACGCTATTTGCGCTGGCTTGTTGCTTATTCAAGTTTTTGAGCGGCTCAATACAACAATCAATATCAAGATCGGTATCAACCTAGTGACCGCTTCAGAGCATATCGACGCTTGCAGAAAACAAACGGTGTACATCGCGTCTATCGCGGAACGACAACTTCTGATTAGCAGCGATGCTTACAAAATATGTCGCGGAGATCCAAGATTACTCATCACTGATTTTCACAACTCACTGACACCGACAGGGTCGGTATACCAGGTTGAATCCCTTCAGCCTGCCTATCAAAAACTTATCGAACTTCAGGCAGAGAAGCTCTCAAGAAGCTAGCGGTCAGTTAGAAGGCTAGACACCATCGAGTGTCACACCATCAACCTTCTGGAATCCCCTTGGCAACTTCAACCCCCGACGCGCTCGTTCTCCTCGATAATGTTCGAGATCATTAAATTTCAGGTTAATATGCCGCTTGCCTGAAATCACAGTGATCGTATCACGCTCGGAAAATACGACGAGGTGAGACATCATTTCCAAGCGCTCAACAACACGGGCAGGTGGAATGCTCAGCATTTTCACCCCTTTTCCGCGGCCAAGCACAGGCAACTCTGAAAGCGGGAATATGAGCAGACGCCCCTCGTTACTGAAAGCCGCGACAAACTGTGTTTCTACATCTTGAATAATTCTGGGTTTAAGTACGATGCCGCCCTTCGGCACGGATATGAACGCTTTACCTGCCTTGTTTTTGGTACGTAACCCAGCCAGGTTTGTCACAAAACCATAACCAGCATCACTGGCAACCACGAATTGAGTCTCTTCGTCGCCGGCCATGACGCCAGTGAAATACGCACCCGCAGGGGGATTCACTCTACCCGTCAGTGGCTCACCCTGGCCGCGCGCCGAAGGGAGCGTATGCGCTGCAACTGTGTATGCGCGACCCGTAGAATCTAGAAATATAATATCTTGGTTGGACCTGCCCGGCACCGCTTGGAGTAGCTTATCACCCGATCTGTAATTCAAGTCTTGTGGGTCAACTTCATGACCTTTCGCCGCGCGAATCCAGCCCTTTTCAGACAACACAACCGTCACGGGTTCAGTGGAGATTAAGTCTTTTTCTTTGAATGCCTGAGCTTCTGACCTTTCGACAATAGCGGAGCAACGATCGTCACCAAACTCGTCAGCATCCGCCTGAATTTCTTTCTTGATCAGCGTTTTCAGCCTGGCCTTCGACCCAATCGTTTTTTCGAGGTTTACCCGCTCGGCATTGAGCTCATCCTGCTCACCCCTGATCTTGATTTCTTCGAGCTTCGCGAGTTGCCTTAGTCTTAAATCAAGAATTGCGTCAGCCTGAAGGTCGGAGATTTTAAACTGCTTCATCAGAACTGCTTTGGGCTTGTCTTCAGTTCTGACAATCCTGATGACTTCGTCGATATTCAGAAATGCAACCATCAAACCTTCAAGAATATGAAGACGATCAAGAATTTTGTCTAAACGGTACTGAAGTCTCTTGAGCACGGTTTCAGTTCTAAACTCTAACCATTCCGATAGCACCGTGTTAAGCGCCTTCACCCGCGGCCGCCCATCGAGGCCGATCATATTAAAGTTGGCCCTATGAGTTCGCTCAAGATCCGTAGAGGCGAACAAATGTCCCATCAGCGACTCAACATCGATGCGGTTGGACCGCGGCACAATAACAATACGCGTAGGGTTTTCGTGGTCAGACTCATCGCGGAGATCGACAACCATAGGTAGTTTCTTCGCTTGCATCTGCGCAGCAATTTGCTCAAGTATTTTTGTACCGGAGACCTGAAAGGGTAACGCAGTGATCACAATATCTCCGTCTTCAATATGGAAGACTGCACGTGTTCGTATTGCGCCTCGGCCTGTCTCATAGATCTGCTGAATATCTTCTTTGGTCGAAATAATCTCAGCGCCGGTCGGGAAATCCGGACCCTTGATGTGTTCACACAAGTCTCTTACGGTTGACTTTGGTTTGTCGAGCAAACGAATACACGCAGTCGCAACTTCTCGCAGATTGTGCGGTGGGATATCCGTCGCCATACCAACAGCAATACCGCTACCACCATTAAGCAGTATGTTAGGCAGTCGCGCAGGAAGATGTTCAGGTTCTTCCATTGTTCCGTCAAAATTTGGCACCCAAGACACTGTACCTTGACCTAACTCAGACAATAGCGTGGAAGCGTACTTTGTCAGTTTAGATTCCGTGTAACGCATCGCGGCGAAGGATTTTGGGTCATCCGGCGAACCCCAGTTTCCCTGCCCATCGACTAAGGGATAGCGATATGAAAAGGGTTGCGCCATCAAAACCATGGCTTCATAGCTCGCGCTATCGCCGTGGGGATGATATTTGCCTATCACATCACCCACTGTCCTTGCGGACTTGGAATACTTGGCATCTGAATTAAGGCGAAGCTCAGACATGGCAAAGACAATTCGACGCTGCACAGGCTTAAGTCCGTCGCCGATGAACGGAAGCGCCCGATCATTGATGACATACATCGCGTAATTGAGATATGCATTCTCAGTAAATTGTCTGAGAGACGCGGTTTCGGAGATCCCCGATTTATTTATTTCACTCATTAACTGACTGTTCTCGATATAGAAATGGTTAGTTCTCGTCCACTAGCACCGATGAATGGGTCTCGGTCCAGCAACTATGACTTCTCAATGACTTCTCAATGACTTCACTGTGTCTAATTTAACTTAGACTTTCAAAAACTAATGGCTATTGTGACACCCTGCATATCCGCATGGTGCATACCAGATCATTTATTTTCGTCCGGCACTTAAATAATGGCTTGCCAGGCATCAGGATTTACATCTTCTTAACTACAAAATTTCTGCCTGATCACCTTTTTCTTCGAGCCAACTTTTGCGATCTGCCGCCCGCTTCTTCGACAACAACATATCAAGCGTTTCATTCACCTTACTACCCGACCCCATATTCAGCTGTACCAATCGTCTCGTCTCTTCGTTCATGGCTGTCTCACGAAGTTGCAGAGGATTCATCTCGCCCAATCCCTTGAATCGCTGAACCGTTACCTTGCCTTTTTTCTTTTCAGCTTCGATCAAGTCAAGGTAGCCTTGCCTCTCTGATTCGTCCAAGGCGTAAAAAACCTCCTTGCCAACATCGATTCTATATAACGGGGGCATTGCAACAAATACGTGGCCGTTTTCAACCAACGCTGGAAAGTGTTTAACAAAAAGTGCAATCAGCAAGCTGGCGATATGCAAACCATCTGAGTCCGCATCCGCCAGAATACAAATTTTGCCGTATCGCAGACCACTAAGGTCCGGCGATGCGGGGTCAATACCTAGCGCGACGGAAATATCATGCACTTCCTGAGAAGCTAGAATCTCAGAAGAGTCTACTTCCCAAGTGTTAAGGATCTTGCCCCGGAGCGGCATAATCGCTTGGGTTTCCCTGTCACGTGCCTGCTTTGCCGAACCACCGGCTGAATCTCCTTCTACCAAAAACAGCTCCCCTTGCATGGCATCCTGGCAAGAACAATCAGCTAATTTGCCCGGTAGGGCCGGTCCGGATGTTACCTTTTTACGTGCAACTTTTTTCCCTGCACGCAAACGAGCCTGGGCGTTGTTTATCGCCAATTCTGCAATGAGTTCTGCCTCGGCTACATGCTGATTAAGCCAAAGACTGAAGCTATCTTTGACTACACCGGAAATAAAGGTTGCGGCTTGTCTTGAGTTCAATCGCTCTTTGGTTTGACCCGCAAATTGTGGCTCGAGCATTTTTGCAGACAGCACATGGGCACATCTGTCCCAGATATCATCCGCAGAAATTTTCACACCGCGGGGCACCATGTTTCGAAAATCACAGAACTCACGAAGTGCCTCAAGCAAGCCTGAACGCAGACCATTTACGTGAGTACCCCCTTGTGCCGTTGGTATGAGATTGACGTAACTTTCCGTCACAAGTTCTCCACCTTCAGGCAACCACTGCACAGCCCAGTCGACCGCTTCATCATTACCCGACACAGAACCCAAAAAGGGCTCAGCAGGCAATACTTCATGGTCACCAAGTTCATGAATCAAATAATCTTTGAGACCTGTCTCATAAAACCACTCATAACTTTTCTCTTCTTCTTTACTGGCAGTTTCATCAGTGAAGAACACGCGTAGACCGGGGCAAAGCACGGCCTTAGCTTTAAGCAAGTGCTTCATTTTGGAGACAGAAAATTTCGGCGAATCAAAGTACTGAGGGTCAGGCGTAAAATTAATTAGCGTGCCCGTATTTCTCTTACCGACACTATCTTTCACGGCCAAGTCTTTAGATTTATTACCGTTCTTGAAACCCATGTGATGTAACTTGCCATCACGCTTTATATAGACCTCAAATTGAAGTGAGAGTGCGTTAACAACCGAAACGCCAACGCCGTGCAGCCCTCCGGAGAACTTATAATTATCACTGTTAAACTTGGCCCCGGAGTGAAGCCGACTGAGAATAAGCTCAACGCCCGAGACTTTCTCCTTCTTATGAATATCAACCGGCATACCGCGACCATTGTCACCCACTGACATTGAGCCGTCTTTTCGGAGCGTGACTCTTATTTCATTTGCATACCCTTCAAGTGCTTCATCAACGCTATTGTCAATGACTTCCTGTGCCAAGTGATTTGGGCGAGTGGTATCTGTATACATTCCTGGTCGTTTTCTGACAGGATCTAGACCTTCCAAGACTTCAATTGAGTCAGCTTTATAGGAGTTATTTGCCATTTAATTTTTCAATCTAATTCGTTCGGAATGGACGCAAGTAAACATAAGAACATGTAGACAGAGGATCAAATCAATTCAGTCTCATTGCGGCGTGAAGTGTCGGGGCCAGTGTGGACCGGCGTTGCCTGATTATACAGGTCGAGTTGATTTTATTCTTTAGAAATTTAAGCAGCTGATGCGGAAATCAGGGTCTTATCGATACATGCTCGAGGGAACGACCTCTTTCAATACAAAAGGTCAGCAACTCACCAAGAAACTTATTGATCTGGGACTTTTCGTCAGGCTGGAACATCTCACGGTTGGGCGTCGCATATCTGTACTTAAAATTTCGATGTCGCTCGAAGCTGACGACCTCAGCCGATTTTGTGTCATGGTAAACACGAATCGTTAACAACGGCCAACGTACCCAAGGTTTGTCTGCTTCGTTCTCAACACGCATCGTCATCATCGTGGTATAGCGACAGCGCTCCGTGATGTGCAGGCTGACTCGCGCACCGTCTTCTGTCACACCTTCGACACCAAACTCTCGCGACTCTTCACTATCCATAGACGAAAAAAGCCGCTGCAAGCGAATGTAATTTGCATCACATTCGGCCATATCCGACACCAGGTCTGGTACGTATTTTCGCTTTCTCGTCATTTCATTATCGCTAGTTACAATTATCACCAGGTTTTGTCTTTGCCTTTACCTGTTATTGATGTCAGGTGGGCCTTCATCGGCTCACCGCATGCCTCTCTTTTCAATGATAGCCTATCATATTTCCTATAGAAAACAGGAGAGCGATCGACCCAGCTTTTCAGGCATGTTCGTCGGTGGAGCATGGTTTTTAGCTACGGACTTAACGATGAATGGTCGCGGTTGGTTGCTCCATCGCTTGTACTACCAATTTTTCAACCCTGTCTAAAGCACCCTTGTTACGCATCATCACCCGACTCAGGGCTTCGACCCTTCGCTGCAACTCTGCCTCTGAGCTCTGAATCAGTTGTATTTCCTCGACAAGATCGAGAGCCGTGTGAACTATTTTCATACCGCCCTCATCAATAAACTGTTGTGCAATATCACTCACATTTCTGATGTAGGGTCCCATGAAAACAGGCACGCCGAAACTCGCTGGTTCCATCGGATTATGCCCACCGGTAGGTGCAAGACTTCCACCAACGAACGCTGCATTAGCCATACCAAAAAACGTCATTAACTCACCCATAGTGTCCAACAAATACACGCGGGTAGCATCGTCGCAGGCGCGCCCGTCACTGTGCTTCTGGGTGATAAAACCAGATTTTTTACATAGCCTAAGCACTTCCTCAGCTCGGTAGGGGTGCCGGGGAACCAACACCAACAGGATGTCCGGTACGATCTTTTCCAACAGGGTTAATGCCTTGAGCATCTCTTCCTCTTCCCCGTGATGTGTGCTTGCGGCAACCAATACAAACCGATCATGAAAACTAGGACCCAATAGTTCAGAGGCCGCGCTTGGGCTTTTGTCATGCTCGACATCGAACTTGGTGCTGCCGGTGACAGAGAGCTTTTGCTCCTCAAGCCCAAGTGCGACAAATCGCCGACCTTGGGGTTCACTCTGGGCCGCAACGCGAAAAATTGATGTCATCATGGGAAAGGATAATGCGCTGATTCTCTGGTAACCCCGTGTAGATTTCTCTGATAATCGTCCGTTAACAACGATGGTTTTAACGCCGCGCGCGGCGGCGTAATGCAGCATGTTGGGCCAAAGTTCGGTGTCAATGATGATCAGCGCCCTTGGATTCGTCAGACGCAAAAAACGTTTCACCGCGCCTGGGGTATCATAAGGCGCGTAACGGTTTTCCACCCGACGCCCCAATAGCCCAAATGCCCGCTCCCTGCCCGTTGGTGTCATATTAGTTATCAGAACCTCATAGCCCTGGCTCAGCAGCCTGAGGACAAGCGGGGTAGCGGCGATGGTTTCTCCGGCTGAAACAGCGTGGACCCAAATCAGTTTGTGACTAGACAGGGGTTCACCAAAGCCAAGTCGTTGTAAGAGGTTGCTTCTATAGACTGGCTCTTTTCGGGAACGCCAGAGCAGCCTGAGGAAAACAACAGGCAAGGCTAAGTAAAAGAAAAAACTGTAAAGGTATCTAATCAAAAGGGCAGTTCCGGCAACCACTCCCACAACAGTATCCTCGCTTGAGGTGATACCAGGAAGAGAAAACATATTTTCCGTTCTCTATTTGGAAGTCAACGTGCTCTACTAGCCCGGGCTTACCCCTAACAGTATCGCTGACAGAATTGATACCGTTTTCACTGGCAAGGACAACCATCGCACTCACGCCTTTTTCTTCTATTCCCCGTTCAACGCTTCGATTCAAAACAAAACCTAGACACTTTGGGCACAGGCATTGGCTGCCGTCGCCACCAGCCTCAGATGGTAATCGAGGGAATCCTTTACACCAGCAACTTGGCGTATCGCTATCAGCACCGCACGCCATATCAACACCACACTTTACACAGTGAGAGTTTGTTACATTCACAATATCAATTTGGTCTTTTAAACCCTGACTCATTTTCCAAGACATCCCAATCCAGCCCGCCCAATGTTATAATCTGTGGCAATTAAACCCAAGCGAAAGCCAATGCCAATTCAAACCGACACGCAAATCGCCATCATCGGTGGCGGTGTATGTGGTCTCTGGTTGCTCAATCAACTGTCGCGAGAGGGCTACCAGACACTGCTGTTTGAAAAAGACGCGCTCGGATCTGGCCAGTCCCTTGCTTCTCAGGGCATGATTCACGGCGGCATCAAATATACGCTTGGTGGTTTTACGACACCTGCCTCTGAGTCCATCGCTCGAATGCCTGAAGTTTGGCGACAATGCATCAGTGGGGGTGGCCCTGTTGATCTTTCCGGTGTTGAGATATTGTCTGAAAATTACCATATGTTTTCAGATGGGGCACTCACGTCAAAAGTGACGGCCTTTTTCGGCAGCAAGTCCCTCAGAGGTCGCGTCAACGCGCTTGACCAAAAAGACTATCCAGAAGTCTTCAGAAACAAAGATTTCAGGGGCAACTTGTATGAGCTCGAGGACTTGGTACTAAATACCCAATCTTTGCTCCAGCAACTCAGCGAACCGTACAGCACGGCAATCTATCGTGATGCACCCGAGGTCAACACAGACAGTGAGGGAAACATCACGAGCATCACTCTTTCGACCGGCGAAATTCTCACCGCTGAGATTTACATCTTTGCAGCAGGCGCAGGTAATGCGACATTACTCAAAAATGCAAAAGTGGCTAACATCTCAATGCAGCGCCGACCGCTCCATCAAGTTGCTGCCAAGGGCAATCTGCCAAGCATTTACGCCCATGCAGTCTCGATACGATCTGCCTCCAAGCCAAGACTCACACTCACCACACATCATTGCCTAGACGGTGACAATGTCTGGTACTTGGGCGGCAATCTGGCAGAAACAGGAGTCGGAAAGTCTGGCGAGGAACAAATAGAAGTTGCCCAAAGAGAAGTTAAGGACCTGTTACCTTGGATAGATATCGACAATCTTAGCTGGACCAGTTTTCATATTGATAGAGCCGAGCCAGCACAGGAAAATCATTCACGGCCCGACTTTCCCTTCGTACATCATTCGGATAATACGTTGATTTGCTGGCCAACTAAATTGACACTGACCCCGATGTTAGCCGAACAGGTCAGCCATGCAATATCAATTACACCTAACCTATTAGCACCACCAAAATACAATCTGCCCCTCGCGACCGTCGGTATATCACCCTGGGACGGTCTGTTTTGACCGATGCAGGCACTGCACTTCTGACCACCGACAGCTACCGCCCCCTAGGCGACTCGGACATTAAGGTATCGCCCTTAGGATTGGGGACTGTGAAATTTGGCCGAAACATTGGACTTAAATATCCGAGCGACTTTTCGTTGCCAACGGATTTAGAATTAGCGCTGTTGCTGCAACGCGCAAAGGAATTGGGTATCAATTTTCTTGATACCGCACCAGCCTATGGAACGAGCGAAGAGCGATTAGGCAAGCTAATCAAAGGATCCAGAGATCAGTGGGTCATCAGCACCAAGGTGGGTGAGCGCTTTGCCGACGGAATTTCGCATTACGATTTCAGTGCTAAATCAACGACTCAAAGTATTGAAGACAGTCTACGGAAACTGAATACGGAATATCTTGATCTTGTTCTGATTCATTGCAACAAACAGGACATGGACAATCTCAACAACACCGAAGTGATACCCATCCTCCGTCAATACCAGAAAAAAGGCTACATACGCCTGATCGGCGCTTCAACAAATTCCGTGGAAGCCGGTATTTTCTCCATCACTGAACTCGACACCGCAATGATCACTTACAATGAGCATGAAAAAACACAGGCTGCAGTCATCTCTAGAGCAGAACAACTTGGCAAGGGTTTATTACTCAAAAAAGTACTCGGCAGCGGTCACGCTAGTGACGCTTCGGAAGCATTGAAATTTGCCATGTCTTCATCCGCGATCAGTTCGGCGGTTATTGGTACGATTAACCCTAACCATCTAAGTGCGAACGCAGAAGCATTCGCGAGGATTACAAATTTCTGATCTTTTCAGCGATGGCAGTGGTTGAACAATCTTCCACAAGATTAAGCACAGCGACTTCACCCCCGTATTCCCTGACGATGTCAGCCCCGACAACTTCTTCTAAACCATAGTCACCGCCTTTTACCAGAACATCAGGCTTGAGTTTTGATAGCAATGCCTCCGGTGTATCTTCAGCATACGACACCACCCAATCAACAGCCGCTAGACCCGCTAGCATTGCCAGTCTTCTGTCTACACTGTTAATCGGCCGGCCTTCACCTTTAAGGCGATGGACACTTTCGTCATCATTAACGGCGATAATCAATCTGTCGCCCAGCGCTCGCGCCTCTGCCAAATAGTTAACATGGCCTGCATGTAGAATATCAAAACAACCGTTTGTAAAAACGATCTTCTCATTTCTGCTTCGAGCCTCTTCACTCGTTTGAAGCAGTTGCTCCTGAGTCATGACTCCTTTGCTGAATCCCATGTCCTCAGCTAACTCAAGCCTAAGTTCCGGTCCACTGACGCTCACAATACCCGGTTTACTAACGGCTAGACCCGCCGCAATATTTGCAAGTCCTACGGCGTCTTCCAGCGTTTCACCCGCAGAGAGGGCTGTTGCCAAAGTTGCCACCACAGTGTCTCCGGCGCCACTCAGATCGTAAACCTCTCTCTTTCGTGCAGGCAAATGCATCTCAGGTTTGTTTTTCTGAACCAGTGTTAACCCTTCACTGTCCCGGGTCACCAGCAAAGCTTCTATTCCAAGTTCGTTGATCATCCCACGACACTTTTCAACAAGTTCATTTTCAGATTGCCAGTGACCAACAGATTTAATGAACTCGGTTCTGTTCGGCTTGATGATCGTAGCACCGGCATACTCGGAAAAGTCCTTGAACTTTGGATCAACTAGCACCGGGATGTTCCGACGCCGTGCCAATTGAATATAGCTGGCAGGGTCGCTGATAACCCCTTTGTCGTAATCAGACATAATGACGATATCGCAATTAGCCAGTCCCTGAGAAAACATCTCTTCTAGCAGCACAAAAGGGCTATCTTTGATTTCTTCAAAATCTGCCCGCACAAGTTGCTGTCCCTGGCTGACAATTCTCAGTTTGGCTACCGTTTGGTGCTCCGGGCTTAAAACACACAAATCCGAAATACCTGCCGAGGCAAGTTTGTTGCGGATGATTCCGCCATATTCATCATCACCAAGCGTTGCTACCAGTGCGGAACTTGCGCCAAGGGCAGAAACATTCAAAACAACGTTTGCAGCGCCTCCGAGACGATCTTCAACAACATCCACATCAACAACAGGGATGGGTGCCTCGGCTGAAACTCGCGACGTCGCACCATGCCAATAACGGTCAAGCATTGCATCACCGATCGTCAGAACTCTGGCGCTGTCAAATCTAGGTAAGTTCATTCTGGTTTTCTCTTTGGGTTAGTGAATGACGCAAACACGCTCATAATACATTAACTTGGTTTATGACGATGAGACACGCTCGGGTTGCCCTAGTTCCATCATCGGTTTAAGACCCCACAAATTTTTTCGGAACCTTTTATCGCTATATTCAGTTTCGACCCGCGCCAGTGCGCTGGCAGACCTAGCTCGACGATCGTTCTCGGGCATCGAGACTATCTTGGAGATCACCTTGGAAAGGTCATCGACGCTATCGAGATCAAAAAGCCAACCGGTATCTCTCACCACTTCCGCTGGTCCACTTGCGTTCGAACTGATCAGTGGCGTTTCCGCAAGCATCGCTTCAAGTAACACAATACCAAAGGCCTCTGCTTCCCCAGAAGAGAAGACAAAAACATCGAGCGCAGGTAAATACCTATATGCCTCCGGCACATGACCGAGAAATACAAGCTGGTCCTCTATGGACAGTTTATTAGCAAGTTTCCTCAGGCTCATTTCCTCCGGGCCTGAGCCAATAAGTAATAGTTTTGCACCGTCGGGAACTTCTGATTTGGCGAATGCATTTAACAGTAGCGTATGATTCTTCTTAACAACAAGCCTTCCCACTGTGCCTAACAGAAAATCATTTGGGTGCAGCCCCAATTGTTCTCTTGCCTCGGCCCGACTCTTAAGCCGCGCTTTCTGATTCATATCAATGGCATTATTTAAAGTATACAGCCGACCCTGTTCTTTTAGACCGGGGCAGTAGGATTCAACATCTTGCGTCACTGACGCTGAGACACCAAGCACCACGATTTGCTTTCGCCAAAAGGTTAGGAAGAGTGAACGCGTAATTCGTTTGAAAACCTTATGTTCGTGGGCAACTGCCAAAACAAGGTTCAGGTGGAAAAAGTAGCTCATCAAGCCAGCTAGGTAAATAGACTTGTAGCGGTGAGCGATCGCCAGATCAAACGATGATCGTCTGAACAGACGGTATACTTGAAAAATCGTCGTCCACTTGATGCCGCTCAGTGCACCCTTACCTTGATCGAGGAAGACAACCTCGTTGCCACCGGTCCGCAAGACAACATCCTCATCCGGCTTACCCCTGAGATACAACGTCGTGACATGTGCGTTCTCAAAAGCTGCGTTGTATTGCCTGCATATCGCCTGAAACGGCCCCTCATAATCATGACAAATCTGAATGACTTTGAGGCCCGCGCCCAAACTGGATTCCGATCTCACTATGATTCCCGATGTTTAGTCACTAACAGATCTTCAAGCACCATATATTGCAGATCAGAACCAAAAAACATTTCCAGCGCATCCCTCGGACTACAAACCATGGGTTCACCACGTCGGTTAAGCGAAGTGTTCAACACAACGCCATTTCCGGTCATCCCCTGAAGTTTCGTTAGCAAAGAATGATACTTAGGATTGGTCTCGGCATGCACAACCTGAACCCTTGCGCTTCCGTCTTTGTGAACAACCTCTGGCATCTTTTCTTTCCACTCGTCGGCCACGTTAAAAGTGATCGTCATAAAGTCCGCCTGGTGGTCTGATTCAATCACTTCCTCGGCGATCGAATCCAGCACGCTGGGACAAAAGGGTCGCCATCGCTCCCTGAACTTTATCTGGCTGTTAATCTTGTCCGCGATACCGCGTTGGTCAGCTCTACCCAGAATACTTCTACCGCCAAGCGCCCTAGGCCCAAATTCCATTCGCCCCTGAAACCAGCCTATTGGGTTTCCCTCAGCAAT
>ENA-UZXC01001516-UZXC01001516.1-metagenome-genome-assembly--contig:-Day-2-25m-contig-1516_pt1 | contig 20113 bp, 17 predicted proteins | sample MGYA00260340_ERZ794900 | MGnify/ENA metagenome assembly ERZ794900 | reverse complement strand
ATTTAGGAGTCAACCAAGAGTTCAAGACGAGCCTCGTTACAATTCTGAATATGAAGAAATGAATGTTAATGATGATCAAGTGGAGGTCCCAGCCTTCTTACGGCGCCAAGCAAATTAAAAATAAAATTTGATAAAGGTGCGGATTTCCGCGCCTTTTTCTTTTGCAACCTCACAAATATTACAATTTAGTTAATTTTGGACATAAAGCGTGAATTGAGTGATTTACAACTTAGATGTATAAATAAATCAAATACATATAATAATAATATGGCCAATTATCTATGCAGACCACAATCAAAAAAATAATTAAAATGTCTGGTACCGGACTCCACTCTGGTGTGCCTTCAAATTTAATTATTTCACCAGCATCTGCAGAATATGGAATATGGTTTCGGCGTGTAGATATTTCAGACTGTGATAATTTAATTCCTGCCAGATATGATGCTGTTAGTAATACACAGCTTTGCACTCGCATAAGTAATTCTGATGGAGTGGAGGTTTCCACTATTGAACATTTAATGGCCGCATTAGCTGGAACAGGTATTCACAATGCGATTATAGATGTTGATGGGCCAGAAATTCCAATAATGGATGGTTCTTCAGCCCCTTTCGTTAGTGCGATTTTAAAAGCTGGCATTCAAAAGCTTAATACACCAATACGCGTGATACGCATCCTTGAACCAGTTAAGGTTGTTGTTGATGACTGCGAAGTAAGTTTGTCCCCTAGTGAAACTTTAAAAATGAACTTTGAAATAGATTTTGAAGAAGCAGCTATAGGATTCCAAGAAAAGAAATTGAATATGGCCAATGGTTCATTTGTTCGCGAACTTTCTAACTGTAGAACTTTTGTCAGAAGAAGTGATGTCGATCATTTGCAGTCTATGGGATTAGCTCTTGGTGGCAGCCTAGATAATGCGATTGTCGTCGATAAAGATGTAGTATTAAATCCAGAAGGTTATCGGCGGAAAGACGAATGTGTTGGTCACAAAATGTTAGATGCTTTGGGTGATTTATATTTAGCAGGTGCGCCAATTCTTGGAGAATATAAAGGTAAGCGAGCTGGGCACCGTGCTACAAACCTATTATTACATGCTTTATTTTCTCAATCTCATGCATGGGAGATGGTGGAATGTCCAAGTCATATAAGCCATGATTTGCCTGGTGCAGATATCTCGTGGGATGATTTTGTTCAGTAAAATGCACATTTGTATAAATCTGTCTTTAACTATTTTATAAAATTGTTTTCCTTTCAATTGGAAATGCTAGATTGTATATAATCGTTAATATAAGCACATATGGATAGGAATGACTTCATGATTTTCAAATGGGGAAAAATATTATGGCCGTTAGCTGCTTTTTCAATTTTTTTGTCTGGATGCAATGATTTAACTGAGAAAAAAACTGAAAGGGAACCTACTGCGGAAGAAATGTACCTTTCAGCTGATGCAAAGTTGAAAGATAATTTGAATGCAGAAGCAGCTAGTTTGTTCGCTGCAGTAGAACGCCAATATCCTTATTCTGAATGGGCTAAAAAATCACTTCTGATGTCTGCAATCGCAAATCACAATGGTGCCTTCTATGAAGAAAGTAGGGCTGATGCTGAGCGGTATTTGGATTTTTACCCAGCAGATGTTGATGCAGCACATGCTCAATATTTGATTGCATTAAGTTATTATGATCAAATTGATAATGTCAGTAGAGATCAATCAGTGACATTTAACGCATTGCAAGCATTTAGAACTGTCATCGAACGATACCCTAATAGTGAATATACCTCTCCCTCACTTCTAAAATTTGATTTATCACTAGACCATTTAGCAGGTGCTGAAATGGAAGTTGGGCGCTATTATTTAAAGCGTGGCCATTTTGGAGCTGCTATCTCTAGATTTAGAGTAGTTGTTGAAGAATTTGAAACAACAAGTCATACTCCTGAAGCTTTGCACAGATTAGTAGAATCTTATCTGTCATTAGGATTAACAGCTAATGCGCAGACAACTGGTGCAATATTGGGTCATAACTTTCAAGCATCGGATTGGTATAAAGATACATATGTTTTGTTAACAGGTCGAGGAATATCAACTGAAGCTATTAATGAAAATTCATCTAATTGGCTCACCAAAATATGGCGCAATGTTACACCAAAAAAACGGCTATGACTTAAATGTTGTGTGGTCTTTACATCACAGACTTGCTACTAATTGATAAATTAGAGCTTAATTTTCAGCCTGGATTAAATGTATTAACCGGCGAAACCGGTGCTGGTAAATCTATATTGCTTGATAGTTTAGGTTTTGTACTTGGCTGGCGGGGGCGCTCTAGTTTAGTTCGTGAAGGTGCCAATAATGGTGAAGTTATTGCATATTTTGACATTAAAAATTCTGCGTCCGTTAAAGAAATATTAAAATCAGCAGGTATACCTGCAACGGATGAGTTGATATTACGGCGTACTGTTAATCTAGAGGGAAGAAAAACATCTTATGTAAATGATAAAAGATGCTCAGGTGAAATATTAAGAAAACTTTCAGATATTCTTGTAGAACTACATGGCCAGTTTGATGATCGTGGACTTCTAAATCCAAAAAGTCACATAGGTTTATTAGATAATTTTGGAAATATTAATACATTTAAACTCCGTCAGTTATGGAAAGAATATAGAAAAACAGAAACTGAGCTAAATGATGCAAAATTATCTTATTTTGATGCAATAAAAGATAATGATTATATTAAGCATTCAATTGATGAATTGCAAAAGTTATCACCAGAAGATGGTGAAGATGAGCTTTTGGATATTAGAAGAAGATCAATGCAATCATCTCAAAAAATTCGTGGAGATATTGAAAAAGCATCAGAATTAATCAATGAAAGTGGAGCTGAGGGCTTATTGACTGATGCTATTCGATGGATAGAAGGAGTCTCAATTGATGCAGAGGATTCATTGGAAAATGTTATATCTAATTTATCTTCTTCACTTTCAAATTTATCGAATGCTCAACAATATATAGATAAATATTTATCCTTAACAGATTTTAATCCGCTAGAATTAGAGAAAGTTGAGGAAAGGTTGTTTGCAATACGAGCTTTGGCGAGAAAGCATGATATCTTACCCGATAATTTAAATACTTTTTCTTTGGAATTAATTCAAAAACTTGAGAACTCGAAATTGAGTGCTCAAGAAATAATAAATCTAGAAGAAAAGTTATCAGAATCTAAAGCTAATTATGATAAATATGCTTCAGATTTATCAAAATTGAGGAAAAAAACTGCAAAAGAATTAGAACGTGCAATGGTAAATGAATTGGGGCCACTAAAGTTAGAAAATTCACGCTTTATTGTTAATATTGATACAAAAAAATCAAGTGAAGATGGCTTTGACGAAGTTACATTTATTGTTTCAACAAATCCAGGAGCACCAGCTGGACCTATAAACAAGATCGCATCTGGTGGAGAGTTATCGCGTTTTTTACTTGCCTTAAAAGTATGCTTAACAAAAACAAATCAAAATTTAACAATGATCTTTGATGAAATAGACCGAGGTGTTGGAGGTGCTACAGCTGATGCAGTTGGTCAAAGATTGGCAGATATAGCAATATCTAGCCAAGTATTAGTTGTAACTCATAGTCCTCAAGTGGCTGCAAAAGGTGCTCATCACTGGCAAGTTAATAAAAGTACTATGAATAGGGTAACTACGAGTACAGTCATCCAATTAGACGAAAATGCACGAATAAATGAAATTGCGCGTATGCTTTCTGGGGATAAAATTACACCAGAAGCTCGTGCAGCAGCCCAAGCTTTGTTATAATTATTTATATACTATTTAATTAATCATCGATCTGTTTGGAACTTAGATTTATCATTTTTCCTGGATTCATTATGTTTTTAGGATCAAAAAGTTTTTTCAAGTCAGTCATTATTGATAATGAAGAACCATGTTCTTGTTCCATGAGATTTAATTTTCCTATACCAATTCCATGTTCTCCAGTTACAGTTCCACCTACAGCTAAGGCTCTTTTGGCCATTCTATTTGCAAGTAGTTTATTTAGTTTTAAATCGTCAGGGTCTGTTGGGTCGCAAAATAATAAAGTATGGTAATTCCCATCTCCAACATGACCAATAATGGAGCCTGTTACATTGTATTTTTTTAGATCACTTTGAGTATCTTTAATAGCTTTAGCAAGTTTAGAGATTGGTACACAGATATCAGTAGACATCCCGATTTGGTTTGGAAATAATGCCTTGGTTGCATAGTATGCTTGATGGCGGGCTGCCCATAGTTTGTTTAGTTCTTCGGATTTTGTAGACCATTTAAAGCCGCCTACTTGAAAATCTTTTGCAATACTTAAGATTGTTTCTGCTTGGCCTGAGACGCTTGTTATTGAGCCATGAAACTCCATAAATAAATGAGGTTTCTCAGGGTAATCTAGTTTTGAGTATTGGTTAATAGCACGAATTGATATCTCATCAATCAATTCAATTCTTGCCATGGGTATTCCCAGTTGTATCGCCATTATAACAACATTTACAGCGTCATCGATACTCTCAAAATCACAAACTGCAGCTGAAATTGCTTCTGGTTGCCCCTTTAACGCCACTGTGAGCTCAGTGATTATACCTAGTGTTCCCTCACTGCCAACAAATAATTTGTTGAGGTCGTATCCAGCTGATGATTTTTTAGCTCTCGTACCAGTCCTTATAATTTTACCGTCGGCTAAAACAATTTCCATAGCNNAGGACATTTTCTCGCATTGTTCCATAAAGAACAGAGGTTGTCCCTGATGCTCTCGTTGCAGCCATGCCACCTAGAGTTGCATTTGCGCCTGGATCAACTGAGAAAAACAACCCTGTTGATCGTAGCTCTTTATTTAGAATTTCTCTAGTAATACCAGGCTGTACTACTGCGAGCATATCTTGAGTGTTTACTTCAAGAGTATTATTCATTTCTGACATATTTAATGTAATTCCACCATGTAATGCTAATGCATGACCTTCTAAAGAGGTTCCAACGCCCCATGGAATTATAGGGCAGTAATATTTCTCACATATTTTAACAACTTTTGAGACTTCTAATGTATTATGTGGAAATGCTACTGCATTTGGTAACATTTTAGGAAAATAGGTTTCATTTTGGCCATGTAATTCACACACAGATTTAGATGTATTTAACCTTTGCCCAAGAAGTGCTTTAACTTCTGTTATGGCTGCTGCAATATTGGTCATAGAAATCTCCAAACTTTCTTAATGTTAACTTAGAGATTTGAATTATAAAAGGCCCAGTTTGTTGAGTTTAATAAATAAAAAATTTAATGAGTTCATGCTAGATATATCTAGATACTTAAGCATAATTCGTGAATATGGCTTAAGTCAGATGCAATTTTGGATCATTGCTTTACTAATAGGAATAGCATCTGGACTGGCTACACTTGGATTTCGGCTGGCCATAACATATCTGCAATTTTTTTCTTATGGAGAAAGTGGGATATCGCTAACAGATGCTGTATCTCAATTGCCATGGTTCACTGTTATGATTATTCCAATTACTGGTGGATTAATTGTTGGTATAATTCTAAATATTTTTACAAAAGATGGTCGGGCAAGGTCTGTGGGCCATGTCATCGAAGGTGCTGCATTATATGAAGGTAGGGTAGAGGGAAAAGCAGGGTTAGCTTCAAGTTTTGCCTCAGTGATTACTCTTTCAACGGGTGGGTCTACAGGTCGTGAAGGTCCAGTTGTTTTGTTAGGGTCTTTGATATCTTCAAAAGTTTCTCGATGGATAAATGCTGATGGTATTACTGGTCGTAACTTGATGGGTTGTGCTGTTGCCGCAGCTGTTTCTGCGTCATTCAATGCACCTTTAGCGGGTGCTTTATTCGCACTTGAAGTTGTATTGCGGCATTATGCAATTCAAGCATTGGCTCCAATACTAATTGCATCGGTTGCAGGCACTGTAATTAGTCGATTATATTTTGGTAATGTGACAGAGTTTACATTACCTGTTCATACCCAAGATTTTTATATTGAATTGCCTGCACATTTACTTCTAGGAATTGTGTGTGCGTTTGTGGCAGTAAGCTTTATAAAATCTATATTTTGGGCAGAAACTTTAGGTGATAAATTTCAGAAAATACTACGCATTCCTAATTGGTCTAGGCCTGCTTTCGCGGGTGCTTTTCTAGGACTTATAGCTATAAAATTTCCACATATTATTGGTGTTGGATATGAAACAATGTCTCTTGCATTGAATGGAAATTTATTATTCTGGACTGCTATATCTTTTGCATTTGCCAAAGGTTTGGCAGTAGTCATTACATTAGCTGGCCGAATGGGTGGAGGAATATTTTCTCCTTCACTAATGTTGGGTGCGCTTACTGGACTTGCATTTGGATGGATTGCTGTTTCAATTTTTCCATCAGTAGATGGTGATGAAACGCTTTATGCCATTTCAGGTATGGGCGCTGTCGCTGCTGCTATATTGGGGGCTCCAATTTCAACTATCTTGATTGTGATAGAACTTACGGGTGATTGGCAAGCAGGTCTTGCTGTTATGGTAGCTGTGTCAATAGCCACTGCCTTTACGAGTAAAATGATTCATCGATCATTTTTCTTAACACAATTGGAACGTAGAGGTGTGAACCTTTCTGAGGGCCCACATAGTTATTTACTCGCAAAATACAAAGTCGTGAGTATCATGAATTCTTATGAAAAAACAAATCTTGATGAAAAATATTTATGGCAAATGATTGAACAAGGTCAGTATTTAGATATTGGTGCAAATTTAGAGGCAGCTATGCCTATGTTTCAAAATGGAGAATGTGAGTATTTACCAGTTTTAAGTATAGGACCTGAAAAGAATTCCACTAAATTAGTTGGCGTCTTATATTATATAGATGCGCTTAAAACATTCAATCAGGCCTTATTTGATACTTCTAAAGAAGAGCACTCATAAAGTTAAATCGGGATACACGCAGCTTTCAACCATTTTTTTGCAGACTTAGTTAAAATAGAATTTAGTTTTTTATAAACATTTGAATGGTAGTTATTAAGCCATTTTATTTCTTGTTCATTTAATGAACTAACTTTTATCATATTTAAATCAAACGGAGCCAACGTTAGCGTTTCAAATTCCAACATACATCGATCATCATCATTTTTGTCTCTTAAACATTCTTTTACATATATTAAATTCTCTATTCGTATACCAAATGAATTCTTTTTATAGTATCCAGGCTCATTTGATATGATCATACCAGGTTCTAATGGCACATTGTTATGTCTTGATATTGCTTGTGGGCCTTCATGAACAGATAGAAATGATCCAACACCATGGCCAGTTCCATGATCAAAATCCAAGCCTTTTGACCACAAAGCTTGCCGTGCAATTGAATCTATATCACGACCAGACAAACCCTTGGGAAATCTCAAAGCTGAAATTGCTATCATACCTTTTAGTACAAGAGTATTTGCATCGATCACTTCTTCTGCTACCGACCCAATTGCAATAGTTCGAGTAATATCTGTTGTCCCATCTAGATATTGTCCACCACTATCGATTAGCACTACATCTCCAAGAGAGATTGTTCGATTTGTTTTAGTGTTTACTCGATAATGAATTATGGCGGCATTTGGGCCTGAACCACATATCGTATCAAATGAAATATTTTTTAATTTCCCAGTTGCATATCGCTTTGACTCTAAGAGCTTAACTAACTCTATTTCATTTTTCAAAAAGCCTGGTTGTGCATGTTGAATTTCAGATAAGAATTCTACAACTGCTGCACCATCGCGAATATGAGCCTGAACACTACCTTCTAATTCAGTTTTATTTTTACAAGCTCTTAGTTTCAATATTGGATCACTATCATATGTAAAAGAAACTTTTGCGATTTCTAAGATATGCTTTATAGCTATTGGGGCTCTATTTGAATCTATGCGCACTAAACCAGATAATGTTTTTAAAAATAAACTAAAAGATTTTATATCATGCAATACTACATTCGGGCCTAAGTGCTTGTGTAATTCATCATCAACTTTTTTTGGGTCAATAAAAAGATTAGCACTCCCCGATGCATTAATAGTTGCAAAGCATAGAGCAACAGGCGTTTGAATAAGATCTGTACCACGTGTATTTAACGCCCATGCTATAGTATCAGGTTGAGTAAGTATCACATTAGACTGGCCAACATTAGATAATATATTGCCAATAATCTCAAGTTTTTCAGTATGCACTTGCCCAGAATATTTTAATAAATGTGGAACCATCAGCTCAACAGAAGCAATAGGCTGATCAATCCAAATTGTATCAATGAAGTTATCTACTTCAATAAGTTCAATATTTTTTTTCTTATTTGAATGAATTTCTAATATTTGTTCGATAGTATGGAGCCAAGGATCGTAGGCTATCAGCGCTTTCTCTTCAAAGCTTTCGTTTATACAATCGATTAATGAGTTTTTTGGAATATTACGAATTTCAAAAATATTTTCATCACATTGATTTTCCGCTTGAATTGTATAGCGGCCGTCTACGAATAAAAATGCTTTGTCTTTAAATACGATACAATATCCTGCACTCCCACTAAAGCTTGTTAGCCATTCCAAACGTTTGTCTCTATCAGAAACATATTCTCCCATATGAGCATCATTACGTGGGATTAAAAATGCATCGATATTTTTCTTACGCATTTCTTCTCGAAGTAAGTATATGCGATTTTTTGATGTCTCTGATACTGTTTTTTCATCAAATGTTTGGAACATTATCTTCCTTGCCGTTTAATCAAACGAGGGTCGTTATCAAACAAGCCTGCTAATTGTTCAGTTATAGCCCCAGCTAATTGTTCAGCATCTGTAATAGTAACAGCTCGTTCATAATATCTTGTTACGTCATGACCAATGCCAATTGCTGTAAGCTCAACGGCACGTCTTTTTTCAATCATTGCAATTACATCCCTTAAATGTTTTTCCAGATATGCAGCTGAATTTACAGATAATGTGCTGTCATCCACTGGAGCTCCATCAGATATTACCATTAATATTCTTCTTGCTTCTGGACGTGCAATCATCCTTTTGTGCGCCCATTCTAGAGCTTCGCCATCAATATTTTCTTTTAGTAAACCTTCTTTCATCATTAAGCCAAGATTAGGCCTTGATCTTCGCCAAGGAGCATCTGCATCTTTATATATGATATGCCTAAGATCGTTCAATCGACCAGGGCCTTCAGGGCGCCCATTTTGCAACCATTCTTCGCGGCTTTGGCCACCTTTCCATGTTCGTGTGGTGAAGCCTAGAATCTCACATTTTACCTGGCAGCGTTCTAGAGTTCTTGCTAGTACATCTGCACAAATTGCAGCAATAGATATTGGCCTACCCCTCATAGAGCCAGAATTATCTAATAATATTGTGACTACAGTATCTCTAAAATCAGTATCTTTTTCTACTTTAAACGATAATGGAGTTGTAGGATTTGATATAATACGAGCTAATCGACCTGCATCCAATAACCCTTCTTCCATATCAAAAGACCAAGACCTATTTTGTTGAGCTTGTAATCTCCTTTGAAGTTTGTTTGCTAAACGTGAAACTGCACCTTTTAATGGTTCGAGTTGTTGATCCAGATAAGCTCGTAAACGTTCTAATTCATTTGATGACGCTAAATCTTCAGCCATAACTTCTTCATCAAATTTATTTACAAAAACTTTATAATTTGGATCAGCCGCGGATACGGGTGGTGTATGAGGTTGGAGTGGGGGTTCATTCTCTGGGGACTCAGCCTCTTGAGATTCGGAATTTTCTTCGTTCTCATCCATTGATAATTCTGATTGTTGTTTATCAGTGGATTGTTGTGTGTCGTCATTATCTTCTTGAGTATCTTCTGGCTCTTCCGATGTATCTCCAGTATCATCATCAGGTTCGGATGTATCTTCAGCGTCATTTTCGGCATCGTTTTGGTCATCTTCAGGGTCTGGTTGATCCGGGTCATCCCCAAGTTGATCTCCATATCCCAGATCATCAATAAGCTGACGGGCAAAACGAGAAAATTCGATCTGGTCTACAATTTTGTCACCGATGTTTTCAAATGTTGCTCCAGAGCGTTCTTCAATCGTAGTTTCCCATTGATCCAATGCGTTTTTAACACTTTTGGGCATTTCTCTGCCAGTAGCTATTTGACGTAGGTAATATGATAGTGCAGTTGGCATGGGTACATCTTTGAATGATGACGCTTTATCGTACCCAAGTGCTAGAGCTTCTGCTTCTAATTTAGCTTCGATGTTACCTGCAGTTCCCGGCATTGCTCGAGCACCTACAGCTTCACATCTAGCTGTTGCCATCACTTCATATATTTCCTTTGCTTCATTGCCTGTTGGCATATAGCGATTATGGATTTTTTCATCATGAAAACGAGTACGTAATGCATATGCATCTGCAGTACCACGAGCAAGTAATACTTCTTGCCGTGTCATTCTACGACTTATTTGAGGTAAACGTGCTGTATCGTTAGATAAACCTGGTGGATCTATGGAGTAAGAAACTGAAAGTTCACTATCTGCAGCCATTGCTCTGGTAGCTTCAGCAAGAGCTTTCTTAAATGGATCTGCAGGGTTATTATTCGAATTACTCATTAACCTAAGCTAACAGATGCAGCGCTTTCAGGTAACTCTTCATCAAATAAACGTTGATAAAATTCCGCTACTGTTTCTCTTTCTAATTCATCACATTTGTTCAGGAAGGTGAGCCTAAATGCAAAGCCTACATCTTTGAATATATTTGTGTTTTGGGCCCATGCAATTACAGTCCGTGGTGACATTACAGTGGAGATATCACCATTCATAAATGCATTTCGAGTTAATTCCGCAACTGTAACCATTTTACTTATAACGTCTGGGTCAGTTCCAGGGTTTTTAGCCGTTACAATTGCTGTTTCATCTTCATGTGGTAAATAATTTAATGTACTTACAATTGACCAACGATCCATCTGGCCTTGGTTTATTTGTTGTGTTCCGTGATATAGTCCAGTTGTATCTCCCAATCCTACTGTATTGGCAGTTGCAAATAAGCGAAAAGATGGATGAGGTGAAATGACCTTATTCTGGTCTAACAAGGTAAGCTTTCCATCGACTTCAAGTACTCTTTGTATAACAAACATGACATCTGCTCTACCTGCATCATATTCGTCAAAAACAATAGCAACAGGATTTCGTAAAGCCCAAGGTAATATACCTTCTTGGAATTCGGTTACTTGTTTTCCATCTACTAATTTGATTGCGTCCTTACCAATCAGATCTATTCTTGAAATGTGGCTATCTAGGTTTACTCGCACTGTGGGCCAATTTAATTTGGCGCCAACTTGTTCTATATGGGTTGATTTACCTGTACCATGATAGCCTTGTATCATTACTCTTCTGTTGTAAGTATATCCAGCTAAAATTGCTAATGTAGTATCGTGATCAAATTTGTATGTACTATCAATTTCTGGAACTCTATCTGATTTATCTGGAAACCCCATAATTTCCATATCGCTTTCGATCCCAAAAAGATCTCTTACTTTGTATTTAACTGTAGGCTGCCCAATGTCTAAATTGCCATCTGCCATGTTAATAATCCTTTAATACTGTCTGAAATTAATCCAGTTTTTTTATATAATTAGAACGAAATATGCTATTGGAAAGTATTTAACCGACATATTTGTCGCGTATGTACTTAGTCTTTAAAATTTGAGCTATTTTTCACTTGATCCCAGGCCCATACAACTTTTTGAAGGAACTCTTCTTGTGATCTATCACCACCATTTAAGTCCGGATGAAGCTCTTTAATTAACGATTTGTATTTTTTACGTAATTCAGTTTTTGTCCAGTTATCTTTTGCTTCTAATGTGTCGATTGCTTTTCGCTCATCTGAGGGAAGGCGCTTTGATCCACCTAAAGCATCACCTTTACCTGGGTTTTTTGTTGCATTTTCACCCAGTACTTGATGTGGATCTTCAATTCCTAATCTAGCCCATGCTCTCTGTTCTGCGGTTTGCTTTCCTAGAGGTTCAGTTTTTCGTTCCCAAACGCGATCAGCAGCAAATTGTTCTTGCAGCTCTTCTTCTGAATGGGTTTCAAAAAAATTCCATTTTTGGTTAAATTGTCGGATGTGTGCTAAGCAAAACCATCTAAACTCATCAAGATTATCTGGGTTTAGAGGCGCACGATATTTACCAGGTTCTTGGCATTCATGATGTTGGCAGGTCATTTTGGAAGTTTCTGAAGCACCAGACATTCCACGTCTGGTTCGCGCACGCTTCTTTTTATCCGCAGATACAGAAATATCAAAATCAAAATTCATAGGAGGCCGTTCTGCCATTTTAAATCCTTTATTCACTTGCCCGAGTCAGGAAAGAAATATTACTATATTCTTGGCTGATGCCAAGGGCTAATTAAAAGGAAGTGACATGGAATCAAGAATAATTGCAGCATTAACACTTGCATTTGCTCCAAGTGAGTTAATTGTTGAAGACGATAGCGAGTCTCATAGAGGGCATGGTGGTTATAAAGAAGGTGGTGAAACTCACTTTAATGTAAAGATACGTTCAAAGGCTTTCTCGGGGATGTCACAAATTTCTGCTCACAGAGCTGTTATGTCAAAATTGAAATCAGAATTTAATGATGGCTTACACGCACTTTCGTTAGATATTGGTGAATGCTAAAATTTATCTATAGGTGGCGTTTCATATTCATCTTCCAAAGGTTGATCAATAATTTTTGAATCTTCAATTGACGAAAGTGTAGGTTCTTTTTTATTTGAAAAGCTTTTAAAAGGATTAAAACCTTGAGGTTTTTCAATACTTTCGGTGTTTATTTCAGTAGATGTTTCGCGTTTAAAAATTAATACATTTTGGTTCATTTCGCGGCGTTTTCTTGTTAAGCCTTGCCTCTCAATGGAAGGAAGGCTCTCAGCTTGCATATATTCCCATCCTTCATCTGCCATTAGATTTATTGCTTCAGTTAACGCATTTGCAAAACGCCCATCTGCTCCTTTTACTCCTTTTGCTTTTTTCCCAAAAGTAGGAGCTGGTATAACCTTGTACTCAAAAAACGGCATATTCATGTTCCAAACATTTTTTTTACATGTGCTCAATTCAGTAAATCCTAAATTCAGCATATATTAATATAATTTTATCTACAACTGACTGATAGATTGGTGTTTTATAATCACTTTCTCAATTCAGCAGTTTTTTTGCGATAATCTCATTTACAGCTTTTGGATTGGCTTTTCCACCTGTAGCTTTCATTACTTGACCAACAAACCAACCGGCTAGTTTTGGATTTTCTTTTGCTTTCGTTACTTGATCAGGATTTTCAATCATAATCTTATCAATAGCCGCTTCAATTTTCGTGGTATCAGTTACTTGTTTCATTCCACGCTTATCAACAATATCTGAAGGATTTCCACCTTCAGTCCATACAATTTCAAAAAGATCTTTTGCAATTTTACCTGAGATGTCACCTTTACTTATTAAATCTAAAATATCACCTAATTGAGTTGTGGAAATTGGACTCTCTTTTATTGTTAAATCTGCTTTGTTCAAGCGACCAAATAACTCATTTATTACCCAATTAGCAGCTTGTTTTCCGTCACGGCCATTAGCAATTTTTTCAAAATATTCAGCATCAGAAAGATCAGCTGTAAGAACACTTGCATCATATTCAGTGACTTTAAATTCCTTTATGAAGCGAATTTTTTTTTCGTCCGGAAGTTCGGGAAGATTTTCTGCAATTCCATCGACCCATTTTTGATCTATTTCAAGTGGCAAAAGGTCTGGGTCTGGAAAATACCTATAATCATGGGCTTCTTCTTTTGAACGCATCGACCTTGTTTCATTTTTCTCAGCGTCATAAAGACGTGTTTCTTGATCAATTGTTCCACCATCTTCAAGAATAGAAATTTGTCTTCTTGCTTCAAAATCTATTGCAAGTTGTATAAACCGCATTGAATTCATATTTTTAAGTTCGCATCTTGTCCCAAGATGGCTAAAATCACCTGACGCGCGAAATTTTTCATATTGGCCTGAGGGGCAAACGGAAACATTAACATCAGCACGCATGTTGCCGTTTTGCATGTTACCGTCACATGTCCCTAAATATCGTAAAATTTGCCTTAATTTTGTCACATATGCAGCAGCTTCTTCAGGGCTTCGAATGTCAGGCATCGACACGATTTCCATTAAAGCGACACCGGTTCTGTTCAAGTCAACAAATGACATATTTGGATCCATATCATGTACAGACTTGCCTGCATCTTGCTCCAAATGAATTCGTTCAACTCTAACGTTTCTTGCTATTCCTGCATCTAAATTAACCAATATTTCGCCTTCGCCAACTATTGGGTGATATAACTGACTAATCTGATAACCTTGTGGTAAATCAGGATAAAAATAATTTTTTCTATCAAATGCGGAATACAAATTAATTTTTGCTTTTAATCCTAAACCAGTTCTTACTGCCTGCTCTACGCAAAATTCATTTATAACTGGAAGCATTCCAGGCATTGCAGCGTCAACCATTGATACATTTGAATTGGGCTCATTGCCAAATTTAGTCGATGCTCCTGAAAATAATTTTGATTTTGAAGCTACCTGCGCATGAACTTCCATACCAATTACTAATTCCCAATCTCCTTTAGTGCCAGAGTATACTTTTGGTTTGGGTTCTTCATAAATGAGATCTAGCATAATTTATTTTCCTGAAATAACTGTGGTGTGTTTTAAGGTGACAAGATCAGATGAGCAAGTGTGAAAGGTCTTTCAAACTCTCAGACTATTAATAATTATTTACTCTCAATTTAGAAATATCCACATCTTTATTTAAACTAGAATTTTATTAACTATTTCTAGTGTATCCTTGGATAATTTGGGTGAAACTTGAATTTTACGAAGTTGAGTGGTGATTAATGTTTGGCGCTTTTTATCATAGCGTTTCCAAGTCTCAAATACTCCGCACATCCTGGCAGCAGTTTGAGGGTTTATCTGGTCTAATTTAATTATCCAATCTGAAACAAATTCATATCCGGAGCCATCTTTCATGTGAAATGCGGGTGGTGACATTGCAAACGAGCCAATGACGCTGCGAAAACGATTAGGGTTTCTCCAATTAAAATCAGCATGTGAAGATAACTCTTTTACAATATTTAGTGCATTTGATGGATTTGCTGATAAAATTTGAATTGCAAACCATTTATCAATAACAAGAGCGTCTGAATGCCATTGGGTATAAAAATCCTTAGCGCAGCTATTCTTAATATTCCCTGAAATGATAAGCCCAAGAGAAGAAAGCTGTTCAGTCATATTATCTGCAGTCTTGAATTGCTGAAATGCGGTCTTTCCACCGTCAATTCTTGTTATATATTTTAGTACAGTATTACGTAGTGATCTTTGACCCGCAGATTTTGCGTCTGGCCTATACTCGGTATGAATTGTCAAATCTTCATATAAATTTGTTAATTGATTTATTAAATTTTTAGCTATGCGTCGCTCCATGTCTTCTAGTGCTAAAAATATTTCGTCTGGATCAGGAACATTTCCGCTATCAAAAATTGTTTGAGCAATTGTTTCTTGTGATGGTAATGTCAATAAAAGAGACAGATAAGCTGGGTCTAAACTTTTATCTACTATTAACTTCGATAGAATTTCTAAAAAAGGTTTAGAATTAATAGGATTTTTGTTAATATTTGATATCAATAGTTCAATCGAAATATTACGACCAGCTTCCCATTTATTAAATGTGTCACTATCATTTTCAAACAAAAATGTTTGAGTTTCTATATTTATTTTTCTGTCTAATATTACAGGGGCAGAAAACCCACGCAATAGTGAAACAACTGGTCTTTGATTTATCTTGAACTGAAACGTTTGTTTTTTATTATGTAAATTTAATACAATCTCAGGTAATATTTCTTTTCCGTCCAAACCTATGAATCCAGTTTTAATAGGTATTACTTGAGGTAGTTTATCCTTACGGTTTGTTGATGGATTTTGATCTTGTATGAGAGTTAATTCAAATATGCCATCATTGAAGTCTTCTTTTACAGTAACTTTTGGTGTGCCACTTTGACTATACCAAAGTTTAAATTGTGTTAAGTCAATTTCACAACTATCTTCAAATACTTTGATCCAATCTTCAATTGTACAAGCTTCGCCGTCGTGTCTATTAAAGTAGAGATCTAACGCTTTATAGTAACGTATATCTCCAACTAATAATTTTAGCATTCCAATTATTTCAGAACCCTTTTCGTATACTGTTGATGTATAAAAATTATTAATTTCGACGTATTTTTCTGGCCTGCATGGATGTGCTAGAGGGCCAGAATCTTCTCGAAATTGTCTAGCGCGCAATTGAATAACATCTTCGATCCTTTTAACAGCATGCGAACGTTGATCGCTACTAAACTGTTGGTCGCGAAATACAGTTAATCCTTCTTTCAAGCATAATTGAAACCAGTTTTTACAAGTAATTCGGTTGCCGGTCCAATTATGAAAGTATTCGTGAGCTATGATTCCCTCAATTAGTTCAAAATCTCGATCAGTAGCTGTTTCTGGACTGGCTAATACATATTTTGAGTTAAATATATTCAGTCCCTTATTTTCCATTGCACCCATATTAAAATCATCAACTGCGACAATCATAAATAAATCCAAATCATATTCGCGCTTGTAAACTTCTTCATCCCATTTCATCGACCTTTTTAATGCATCCATTGCGTATTCACACTTAGATTGATCGCCGTCTCTAACATAAATTTGCAGGTCAATTTTACGACCGCTCATCGTTGTAAAAGTATCATCGAAAGACACTAAGTCGCCGGCAACAAGTGCAAATAAATATGCAGGCTTTACCCATGGATCTTGCCATTTACCGTGGCATATTTTGTTCCCATTAGAAAGTAGAGTGGGATGTTTGCTATCAATGGTAACGTTAAATAGAGCCATAACATCTGGTCTATCTGGGTAGTAAGTGATTTTTCTAAATCCTTGTGCTTCACATTGGGTGCAGTACATTCCGTTCGAAATATACAATCCTTCTAATGCTGTGTTGCCTTTGGGATTGATTTCAACTTCACAAGTCCATGTAAAGTTATCCTGTGGGATGTATTCTGCTGAAACAATTAATCCCTCAGAGTGTAGTGTCATCTGATCCAAGCTTAATTTTTTACCATTGATTTCAGCAGATATTAATTTAAGCATTCGTCCATCAAGCTCAAGTGCATGTGGAGCATCGGATCTTTTGGGATTATTTATAAACTTAATCTTAGATTTAACCCTAGTATTTGTTGGAGATAACTTAAAATCTAAATCGACACTTTCAACCCAGAAAGCAGGTTCTTTGTAATCAGAAAGTAATATTTTCTTTGCTTTGTTTGAGTTCATTTTGTTATCTCCAAGACTAATATGTTTACCAGTGAAGAAATATCACTAGACTGCAAGAGAAATTTTTGTATACCGTTGTATACATGAAGGATTGGGTGACTTAAAGATTTGACTTGCCTTTTGTAATTGGTAATATTAATTGACCAATAGCTGTGTTTTAATCTGATATTAGATTTTTGTAAATTAATCTTAATATTTCGATAATGATCTGGTTGTTGAATGCCTTTAAAATTGGAGATTAGGATAATGCGAACTGAAAAATATGGATTAAAAGTAGATGATAAATTAGTTGAATTTGTCGAAGCCAATGCATTGCCAGGTATTGATATCTCTTCAGATAATTTTTGGAAAGGTTTAGCTAGTATTGTAAACAATTTAGGTCCTAAGAATAGAGAATTACTTCAAAAGCGAAAAGAGCTCAAACAGAAAATAGATGGCTGGCATATTGAAAACCGAGGTAAACAGTTTGATGCTGCTAATTATAAAGAATTTTTAAAATCTATTGGTTATTTGGTTGATGAAGGTGCTGATTTTGAAATTGAAACGAGTAATGTTGACGATGAGATTGCAAATATAGCTGGCCCACAATTAGTTGTTCCGATTACTAATTCTCGCTTTGCTTTAAATGCAGCAAATGCTCGCTTTGGGTCATTATATGACTCAGTATATGGAACTGATGTATTGGGTAGTATATCTCAGTCTAAAAGTTATGATCCAGCACGAGGTGCAGAGGTTATTGCTTATGCTAAGAATTTTTTGGATGAGACTTTTCCCATTTCTGGTCTTTCTCACGCAGATGCAACAAATTATTTAGTCAAAGACGGTGTGCTCTTAGTAGATGGAAAAAAATTAAAGGATACTGAACAGTTTGCTGGCTTTCGAGGGCCAGAAAATTCTCCAGAAGGCATTCTNNAATAACAATTTACACGTTGAATTATACTTTAATAAAGAATTACCAATTGGTCAGGCTGACAAAGCGGGTATTGCAGATGTTATTTTAGAAAGTGCACTATCAGCAATAATGGATTGTGAAGATAGTGTGGCAGCTGTTGATGCTGAAGATAAGATATTGGCTTATACAAACTGGCTTGGATTGATGAAGCGTGATTTGACCTGTAGTTTTACGAAAGCTGGAAAAACTCTTAGACGAAGATTATTACCTGATCGTAAGTATATTTCACCAAATGGAACACAATTTCAACTTAAAGGTAGAGCTTTAATGTTGGTTCGTAATGTTGGTCATCTTATGACAAATCCAGCTATTTTAGACTCTGATGGTAATGAAATTGGTGAAGGCTTCATGGATGCGATGTTTACAGTCGCAATAGCGATGCATGATCTAGATCGAAAATCAGGTAATTCTGTTACTGGATCAGTATACATAGTTAAACCAAAAATGCATGGGCCTGAAGAAGTTTCCTTTACCGATGAAATTTTTACTGAAGTTGAAAAAGCCCTAGGTCTACCACAATACACTGTTAAAATTGGTATTATGGATGAAGAAAGACGTACAACTGTAAACTTAAAAGAGTGTATTCGAGCAGCGAAACATCGCGTAGCATTTATTAATACTGGTTTCCTTGACCGAACAGGCGACGAAATTCATACTTCAATGGAAGCTGGGCCATTCTTACGGAAAGATGAAATTAAGAAACAACCTTGGATTGCAGCTTACGAAGATCAAAACGTTGACGTTGGATTAGCCTGTGGCTTGCGGGGAAAAGCTCAAATTGGGAAGGGAATGTGGGCAGTTCCTGATAACATGGCCGATATGATGGATCAAAAAATATCTCATCCTGATTCTGGAGCGAATTGCGCTTGGGTTCCGTCTCCAACCGCAGCAACTCTGCATGCCATACATTATCATAAAATTGATGTTTTCGCGCGCCAAAACGAAATACAAAAAGGTGGCAGACGTGCTTCTGTTGATACGATTTTACAATTTCCTGTTTCCCAGGGGCAAAATTGGTCAAATGATGAGATAACACGTGAAATAGAAAATAATGCACAAGGCATTTTAGGATATGTTGTTCGATGGGTTGACCAAGGTATTGGGTGTTCAAAAGTTCCAGATATAAATAATGTGGGTCTAATGGAAGACCGAGCAACTTGTCGCATATCAGCCCAACATATCGCTAATTGGCTTCATCATGGTATTGTTACACCTGAAGAGGTAATGCAAATTTTGCAAAGAATGGCAGGAGTTGTGGACTCTCAAAATGCAAATGACCCAGCTTATAACCCAATGTCACCAAACTTTACCTCTATTGCATTTCAAGCGGCATGTGATCTTGTGTTTAAAGGTGCAATACAACCATCTGGATATACTGAACCTGTATTACATGCGCGAAGATTAGAACTAAAAGGTTAAATTAAAATGACATCTATATCGTTGGCGAAAGCTAAAGAAATTATTGATAATATTCTTCAAGAAGGAATAAAAAAAAATATGCAACCTTTATCGGTTGTTGTTTTAGATACAGGTGGGAATATCAAAGCATTTGAACGTTCAGATGGGGCATCTCCAGGACGTTTTAAACTTGCTGATGGTAAAGCTCATGCTGCAATCATGATGGGAATTCCATCATCCGCAATAATGCAAAGAGCCGAACAACAAGCGTATTTTGTAAATGCTTTGAGCGTTTCTTTTAATGGCCGGTTCACTCCAGTAAGTGGAGGCGTTTTGGTTAAGGATGATAATGATATTACAATAGGTGCTGTTGG
>ENA-UZXC01005460-UZXC01005460.1-metagenome-genome-assembly--contig:-Day-2-25m-contig-5460_pt1 | contig 20259 bp, 13 predicted proteins | sample MGYA00260340_ERZ794900 | MGnify/ENA metagenome assembly ERZ794900 | reverse complement strand
AGTGGTTCAAGTGGTACAACCGTAAGTGGAACAAGTGGAAGTTCTGGTTCGAGTGGTTCAAGTGGTTCAAGTGGAAGTTCTGGTTCGAGTGGTTCAAGTGGTACAACCGTAACTGGTGGAACTGGCCCACAAGGAGACCAGGGTAATCAAGGAGACCAAGGACATCAAGGTGATGCAGGAACGAGTGGTTCTTCTGGTTCAAGTGGAAGTTCTGGTTCGAGTGGTTCAAGTGGTGGAACTGGCCCACAAGGAGACCAGGGTAATCAAGGAGACCAAGGACATCAAGGTGATGCAGGAACGAGTGGTTCTTCTGGTTCAAGTGGAAGTAGTGGTTCTTCTGGTTCGTCAGGTTCAAGTGGGTCAAGTGGGTCAAGTGGAACTGATGGAACAAGTGGTTCTTCTGGTTCAAGTGGGTCAAGTGGGTCAAGTGGAACTGATGGAACAAGTGGTTCTTCTGGTTCAAGTGGTTCAAGTGGTACAACCGTAAGTGGAACAAGTGGAAGTAGTGGAAGTAGTGGAAGTTCTGGTTCGAGTGGTTCAAGTGGTACAACCGTAAGTGGAACAAGTGGAAGTTCTGGTTCGAGTGGTTCAAGTGGTACAACCGTAACTGGTGGAACTGGCCCACAAGGAGACCAGGGTAATCAAGGAGACCAAGGTAATCAAGGAGACCAAGGTGATGTTGGTTCGACTGGTGCTCAAGGAGACCAAGGATATCAAGGTGATACTGGAATAATAGGATTTAGTGGTGGAACTACAACTGATGGTGTAATGACAAGAGTTGATGCTTCTAATGCAACAGCGGAAAGTACGTTTACTTATAATGGTACTGATGGACTTAGAATTGGTGATTGGGCAAGAAGTGGTAATAGTACATACATTAGTATGTCTGATACAGTTGGTAATATAGAATTATCTACAGTTGGTGTTGGTTCTATCGGTGATGCAAAGGGATTCTCACTTGGTACTTATTTAACTATTGATGATGTTAACGAAGTCGCAAGATTACAATCTGAGGGAACTATATTCATTGGTGATGACGATTGGGTAGGATATGGTAATGGTACACACATAGAAGTAAATGATACCAATCAACAAATTAGTATGAGTGCTACATTGGGTGTTTATGTTAGTACATTGGCTACTGGTGGAGCAATTGATGTTGGTGCGGATGCTCTTGGTAAATTACAATTAAACTCTTCTGATATAAGATTAAAGAAAGATGTTTTTGAAATATCACAATCACTTGATACAATTAAAGATTTACGTGGTGTAACATATAAATGGAAATCCGTAGAAGAAGGTAATGTAAGAAATACTGGTAAGGATGATAAGACATATTATGGATTTATCGCTCAAGAAATAACATCTTCAGATGCTCATGGAATAACATTTACAGATAGAGATGGTTTCTTAGGTCTTAATTTATCACAAGTTGTACCGATATTAGTTAACGCTGTTAAAGAATTAGAAGAAAGAGTAACAGAATTAGAAAATAAATAACTCGTTTAGGAGTTGTATAAGATATTTATATTTAGTTATCTAAATGTTATAAGGAGAAGATAAATGGAAGACACAATACAATTTTCTGCAGAGGAAATGAAACAATTACAAGAGTTACAACAATCTTATCAAAATAAGACTATTGAGTTTGGACAATTAAAAGTTCAAAAGATTCTTTTAGAACAACAATTAAAAACTTTGGACGATAGACAAACCCAAATGGAAGTTGATTATGTTAATATTCAAACAACTGAAAAAAATCTTGTTGACCAACTTAATAAAAAGTATGGGCCTGGTTCGTTAGACCCTACTACTGGTAAATTTACACCCGTAGAACAAGAACAAGACAAACCAACCAAATCAATTCAGTAACTAACAATCGTTTCAGATTTAAGCAGACTATTTATATAGGAATATGTTATATATTCGCATGCGTAAAATTAAAACTAATTAATTAGGAGAAATATAATGGCAGAGAGAATCGTCAGTCCTGGTGTATTTACTCGTGAAAAAGACCTTTCATTTCTTCCACAAGCTATTGGTGAAATAGGAGCGGCAATTATTGGGCCAACCGTTAAGGGGCCTGCCTTTGTTCCGACTATTGTTCGAAATTTCAATGAGTTTGTGGATATTTTTGGTGATGTCACGAAAGATTTTTATACACCGTATACCGTAGAACAATATCTACGGAGTGCTGGTACGGTTACTATCGTTAGAGTTCTCGGAGAAGATGGATATTCAAATGATGTAATACATTTATATGCTATATCTGGTGCAGACGCCGCTACTGGTGTCTCACATTCACTTGCTTTTCTTGCACCATCCGCTGGTGGTGTTAGTGGTACAGGTGATTTATCAGCTACAACAATAGCTGGTGGAGATATAAATACAACTGATTCAGCATTATCAATTACTGGTAGTGATGTTTCTGCGTATTCTGTAAATGTGTCGTTTAATACAAGTAGTGCTAATTACATAGAGAATTTATTTAGCTATGATGCACAAACTTCTACGGGTGCTGGTGGTACTTCCGTTCCAGTTTATTTATATAAAAACTTTAAAAATGCACAATCAACTGTTGCATGGGCAGGTACAGAAAACATTTCTGCGTCTGTAGCTACTTTAGATTTTTCAAGTACAAACTATAGTAATGCTTCGACACCTACTGTCCAATCACAGATGATTAATAGTGCTAGATATAGTCTATTTAAAGTTAATACTCGTTCACATGGTTCGAATGTAAATGATGACAATTATGTTGTTATATCGAATGTGAAAGCGGCTGGTAGTATTGCTGGTTCAGATTATGGTTCATTTTCACTTGCAGTACATAAAGTGGATGATGGTTCATTACTCGAATCATGGCATAACTTGAATTTTGATAAGACAAGTACTAACTACCTACCAAGAGTAATTGGTGATAGATATGTAACAATAGACACAAATGGTAAACTTACCTATAATGGTGATTGGCCAAATCTGTCTAACCATATCTACATTAGTGATTATTCAGACCTTGAGTTTGCACCTAAGACTGTTGTTCCAATGGGCCACTCAGCGTTATCAAATACAGTACCTGGTACTACTATTGTTGACGCGGCTAAATTGGTAACATCACAAACAAGTGAAACTGAAGAATTTGATACAACTATTCCTTATGGATTTGACTTTAACTATTATTACATATATAACAATAATGTTAAAGCTCACGATAACGTTTCTTACTTAGCACCAGTACCAACAAGTGCTGGAACTGGTAATAACGCTACGATGTCCTTGGAGAATATGAGTGGTCATAATTCTGCTTCACTTGATAATGGATATGCTACTGGTTCTGCTAAAGTTACATTGACTGGTTCACATATTAGTCAACGTAAATTTGCACTACCTTTTCAAGGCGGATTTGATGGAATGAATCCAGCTACATTGAAAAATACTGGAGCTTCAATTACAAATGCAAATGTAATGGGATTCGATTGTTCTTCAGCTACATCAATGGGAACTACAGTTTATAAGAAAGCTATTAACGCTGTAAGTAACCCAGATGAGTTCGATATTAACTTACTTGTAACACCAGGTCTTGTACATGGTCTACATAGTAAAGTTACTTCAAGAGCTATGAATATGTGTGAAGAACGTGGTGATACTTTTTATGTAATGGATGCTTCCATACATGGTGAGAATATCTCTACGATAACAAATCGTATATCTGCATTAGATACTAACTATGCAGCTGTATATTATCCTTGGGTTAAGATTGTAGATTCTGGTACTTCGTTACCAGTATGGGTTCCGCCTTCGGTTGTTCTACCTGGTGTTATTGCTTATACCGACCAAGTAGCTCACGAATGGTTCGCACCTGCTGGTTTGAATAGAGGTGGATTAAGTTCCGTTCTCGAAGCTGAAACCAGACTAACTCATGCAGAACGTGACGACCTTTATGAAGATAGGGTTAATCCTATTGCTTCATTCCCAGGTCAAGGTGTTTGTGTATGGGGTCAGAAAACACTACAAGCTAAACCATCCGCATTGGATAGAGTCAATGTACGTAGATTGTTAATTAGATTGAAGAAATTTATTGCTTCATCTTCAAGATACCTATTGTTCGAACAGAATACTGCTGGAACAAGGAATCGTTTCTTGAATATTGTCAATCCGTTCTTAGATTCAGTACAAGCTAATAGTGGTTTGAGTGCATTTAGAGTTGTCATGGACGAAACTAACAACACACCAGATGTCGTTGATAGAAATCGTCTTGTTGGACAAATCTATATTCAACCTACAAGGACTGCAGAATTTATTGTTCTGGACTTCGTTGTACTCCCAACAGGGGCTACATTTCCAGAGTAATTAAACGTGTCAGTTTAAACTTAAAACCCACCGAATAGGTGGGTTTTTTGTTTATGTGATATTTATTATTGATATTAAAGAGATATAGGTTAATCACTTTTATGACTAAGTGATATTTATATATAAGTAAAAAATTAATTAATAATTTGGAGATAAGAAAATGGCTGAATTACTCGACCCTTCAGAAATAATGTTCACTCCGTTTGAACCAAAAACGAAGAATCGTTATATACTATATGTTGAAGGTATACCATCTTATTTGATTAAAACTGCGACCAGACCAAGTATAACGTTTGAAGAAGTTGAACTTAATCATATAAATGTAAAAAGATTTGTTAAAGGTAAAGGTTCGTGGGAGCCAATTGAAATTACCTTATACGACCCAGTAGTACCAAGTGGTGCTCAAGCTGTAATGGAATGGGTAAGACTACACAAGGAGTCTGTGACTGGACGCGATGGATATTCTGATTTTTATAAAAAGGATATCACAATCAATATGTTAGGGCCAGTTGGTGACAAAATAGAAGAATGGACTCTTAAAGGTGCATTCATCGTTTCAGCGGCGTTCAATGATTTGGATTGGTCTGCGAGTGACCCAGCCGAAATTACATTGAGTCTACGTTACGATTACGCTATACTACAATTCTAAAATAGTTTATTGGTGGATAGGGGAGAAGTTTGTGGTGGACTTCTCCCTTTTTATTTATTGATGGTTTTTACTTGTAAGTAGATACTTATTAAAAAGAAGTTTTATAATAGTTTTATATGAATCAAAATATATAGATTAAGGAGAAATTATGGCAAAGAAAGAAAAGCCTAAATTCCCAAGTGAAATTGTACCTTTGCCTTCAAAAGGACATTTTTATCCAGAAGGACATCCCTTGACAAAAGGTGAAGTTGAAGTTAAGTATATGACGGCAAGAGAAGAAGATATACTAACTTCACAGAATCTTATTAAACAAGGTAAAGTTATTGATGTTTTATTAGAATCATTAGTAATGGGTGACTTTGATATGGATGATATGTTCATTGGAGATAAAAATGCAGTTATGATAGCTGCTCGTATTCTTGGATATGGTAAAGAGTATAAATTTGAATTGGATGACCCTGCTACTGGTGAAAAAGAAACACAAGTACTTGATTTGACTACACTTGAACATAAAGAAATTGATTTATCAGAAATAGAGCAAGGTACTAACGAATTTGAGTTCGAATTACCATTCTCTAAAAAGAAACTCACTTTCAAAATGTTGACACAAGGTGATGAAAAACAAATCGCCGAGGAATTAAAAGCCTTGAGAAAGGTAACTAAAAAAAGTGGTATTGAATCAGAAGTTACTACACGATTGAAAAAAGTAATTACATCAATAGATGGAGATAGTGCTGTCGGAACTATCAACAATTTTGTTAACAATGAATTTTTATCAAGAGACTCACGAGCATTTCGTGAACATCTCATGTCTGTAACACCTGATGTAGACTTGGATATCATTGTTGATTTTTCTTCAGGTGAGGAGGTCGAAATCACCGTTCCGATGACGGTGGAGTTTTTTTGGCCTAAGTCCTGAATATAAACCCCAGATACACGAGCAAATATTCCAAATAGTATTTCATGGGAAAGGTGGCTTCACTTACGATTCCGTCTATTCCATGCCCACCTATCTTCGTAAATTTTATTTCTTAAAAATGCAAGAGTTTTATAAGAAAGAAAAAGCCGAATACGATAAGAGTAATAAGAAGGGTACAGCTCGACCACCATCATACAAAAAATAAGTTTTCTGATATTTATTATAGTAATTCCCACTAAACTGTAATGTTATACACAAGGAGTAAAACATGGAAAAGCTAAATGACATTAAGAAGATAGCTAGAAAATTTGTTAAAAATCCAAAAGTTTATCAAATAAGAAAGAAGATTCAAATAGTTGCATCAAGTGGTGCATTTATGGAACTATACCACGAAGATTCTGGTAAAAATTATGAAATATTTGACCCTAACGACAACCTTGTCGCAGGTGGGGATTATGATTCTGTATTAGAACCTTTTGCAGAATTTAAAGATATACTACGTTCTCTTAAATTAGAAAATATAAAACAAATAAAACCAAGTAGAGTATCAGAACAAAGAGTATTCTATGAAGGTATTATTAATACATTATTTCAAAGAGTTGTAGCTGGTGCAAAACCAAAAGATGTTGTTAATCAAGCTACTAAAAATCACCCAGAACTAAAAAAGATGGAAAAACAAATCAAAAAAGATTTAGACCAATTGAAAAAAGACCAAGATGATTTAGCTAATCGTTTTGATAAGCTAGGTCTTGATTAACATAGGAATATAAATGGCCTACTCCGCAAAAGATGCAAAACTTCTCAAACAACGAGAAGCAATATTAAAACGTATAGAAAAACTCGAAAAGAGAGGGGTAGATACTGCCAAAATGCGAGCAGATTGGGAAAAGAAATGGGAAAAATCTGCAAAAAATAGAAGTGACGAATATAATAGACGTGCTACTATTGGTGCTAAACTTTGGAAACTTGATAAGGATATTGAAAAGACCAATAAACAAATTGGGAAAATGGGCACCAAAGCTGTTATTGGTGCTGAAAATTTAGCTTCTAAAAAACAACTTATATTAAAAACAGCAAAAATGGAGTTTGACCAAGTTATAGACTTGTCAGGTGAAATGGTAAAACAAGTTCAAACTGCTAATGATATAAATGATGCTCATATGAAGATTGGTACTACGTTATTTGATACTGGACAAATAGAAGCCGCTCACGAAGCACAAGCTAAAAAATTCGCAGAAGATAGATTTAAATTAATGTCTGGACAAACAGACTTATCAAAAACCCAAGTAGAAGAGGCTCTTAAAGGTCTTGATATAGCCGAAAAAGATTTACGAGTTCAAACGGGTATTGTTGATATGATGAAACGACAAGACGCCTCAACTAAGAATCTTGGTAAGGGTATGAGTGATATAAAAGACCAAGCTAAAGATTTTGGTGCTCAAATAATGGCTATAGCGGCAAACCCAATGGTTGCTCTTGGTGCTGGGTTGTTATTAGCTGGTAAGTATCTATATGATATGTTTCAAGGAGCAATGGAACTTAAAACCGAATTAGGTATTAGTGATTCAGCGGCCGCGGGTTTACAAATGCAAATATCGGAAACAGCCACGGCATTTAAAATGGCAGGAGTTGGAGCTAGTGATGTAAAGGACGCGGCTCTTGGATTGATGGATAACTTTGGTGGAGTTAATGCAGTAACACCAGAATTGTTAAGTGGTATGGCTCAAATGAAAGCCGAATTGGGTGTAAGTGGAACTAATGCGGCTAACTTAATGGTAGCGATGAAAGCTACTGGTGCCGCGTCACAAGAAGCGGCATTCCAAATGGCAAAATCTGTTGGTAGTTTAGCTCAAGCCGAGGGTGTAGCACCAGGTCAAGTTATGCAGGATTTAGCTCAAAATACTGAAGCGTTTGCTTCATTCGCTAAGGATGGTGGTATGAATGTCGCTAAAGCGGCTATACAAGCAAAGAAACTTGGTATTAACTTTGATACATCGGTTAAGATAGCAGATAACTTATTAAATTTTGAATCGAGTATTCAACAACAAATGGAAGCTGAGATTTTACTTGGTAGACAATTGAATCTCGATAAAGCTCGTCAATTAGCGTTGTCTGGTGATATTGAAGGTTTACAAAGAGAAGTATTAAAAAATGTAGGTACTGAAGCAGACTTTAATGCAATGAACGTTCTTCAAAGACGGGCGTTAGCACAGTCTATTGGTGTTAGTGTTACTGAATTATCTAAGATGGTAGCTAATCAATCTAATCTTAATAGTATGACAAAATCTCAAACTAATTCAGCTAATTTGATGGGGTTTTTGATGAAAATAATTAGAGACCTTGGACAAGATTTATTAGAAGCGTGGAAGGTATTATCACCGATACTTATGGTAGCGTTAGTACCACTTGGACTTATTGTAGGTGCCGTAGTTATGATATTGAAGGGTATATCCGCGGTAGTTTCAGCTATGAACACATTTGGTAACGCTGGAACTATAATACTTGGTACGTTTTTAGCTATATGGGGCGTACAAAAACTTATGGGAACAAAAACCATTGCTTTTCTTGCAAAAGAAATGATAATGCGTACTAAGATTGGTCAAATGATTGCTGGTCAAGCTGGTACTGCTAAAGAAGCTATTAAGAAAAGAGCTTCTGGAATGTTTAAAGGTTTAAAAGATAAAATGCCTGAACTACCAAAGAAACCAGATGCACTTGATAAGGATAGTAATCCATTTGGATTTGTAGAAAAAATTAACCCAAAGAAGATATTAGCGGGAGCGGCCGCTATGTTGATTGTTGCAGCGGCGTTATTTGTTACTGCTAAAGCTCTACAAGAGTTTGGAAGTGTAGAGTGGAGTTCATTAGCTAAGGCTGGTGTTGCTTTACTCGGATTGGTAGTAGTATTAGCCGCGATTGGAGCTATAATGATGAGTGGTGTTGGTGCTGTCGCTATTCTTGCAGGAGCCGCGGCCATGTTGGTCATTGCGGCATCATTACTTGTATTAGGATTTGCTATACAAGCCATAGGAACTGGTTTCGGAATGTTAGCAGAAGGTATAAGTTCATTTACACCATTACTAACTACATTAGTTCCGTTAGCAGGTGGTATATTTATTTTAGCTGGAGCGTTTGGAGCGTTAGGAATTGGAATGGGTGCATTAGCCATTGGAGCTCTTGCATTACTACCAGCTTTACCTGTATTGATGGCATTATCGGGAATTGGAATGTTAGGTATGGCGTTAGCAGGTGGGGGAGAAGAAACAGGTCCAGAACCACCACCAATTACTGATATGGGAGTTACAAATGATAAGTTGGATGGTGTTATATCCGCTATAGGACAATTACAAGCAGATAATAGAGTATTAATGGAATCATTAAATAGTAGAGTTAAGAATTTAGGTACGGAATAATATGGGATTAGTAGATTTAGTAAGTGATTTATCACAAGGAGCAGGACAACCACTTGGTTCACCATCTGGTAATAGTATGGGGTCTTCTACCGCACCACAACCAGTAGATTTCTTTCCAAATATGCATGCAACTGGATTCACAATGAATTTCGGAGGCCCACCAACATTATTTACTTTAAATGGTATACCAGAGGTAGTTGATACCAATCCAATAGGAAGACATACCGCTGGACAAGACGCTGGTTTATATGAACCAGTTGCAATGTCTAATATATCAAGACCAGATATCATACCTTTTAATTTATCAGATATAAGTACACACGATAGACCAGAATTGATTGATTGGTTTAGTGTTACTACAGAAAATAGCCCTAATGCAGATAGAAGTCCAAGACAACCATTTAATTTTCCAAGTTTAGAAACACCAAGTGCTTTTAATTCATATAATAGTAGTGGAACAATAGATACAGAATTATCAACCGAAGGACAATATGATAAGTTACCTTATAGAGATAATAATGTAATAGGATTTGACCAACCTTTTATTATAAAGGATATTGGTAGTAAAGCAGGACTTGATGCTGTTAGTGGTATACCAGGAATTGGTATGGCTAGTGTTATGGTTGGTAGAACAATTGATGATGTTAAAAGGATAGGAAAATTTATATTTACACCACAAGGTATTACATTTGGAGTTAAACAATTTATATTTTATAAGTTAAATCCATTCCAACATACAAGAACTTGGAATCCATTGGGATTAGTATCAATTGTACCAATGGTACACGCGAGAAGTCATGGAACATTCAGTACTACGTTGATAGAAGCTATGGATGGTGCTAAAGATTTGATTGGTGGTTTGAAAAAAGTAGGTTCGTCTGCTGGAAAGGGTGTTGGACAAACCGCGGGAACCGTTTTAAATTTATTACAAGGAGCGGCCAAGAGTACTATTCATTTTGCAGGTGATACTGCTCAATTTGGAAAAGAAGTGTTTTCTGCTGGGTCGAAAACAATTGCACCAATACTTGAAAGATTTCGTACATACTTTCCACACAATGAACAAAGAGCTAAACTTGAAGCACCAAAAGAGACTTTACAAAATGAATCTAATGGATTTAAAATTGATTGGACTAAGATTAAAACTTCTACTAAGAATATGTGGAGTAAGGGTAAAGATATAACAGTTACAATTGGTAAGGGTGCAATGAGTGTTGGTAAAAAAGCTTACGCTGGAGTTGGATGGGTAGGTGGTCATTTAAATGAGATGGATTGGGCTAGAGATGCACATCGTGGGCCATATACAAGATATCAAGATTCATTATCTATTATTATGAGTGGTAAAGCTCAAGGGCCAGGTCTTATATGGAAAAATGCAGACGATGAGGATTTAAAGAGTGGTACAATTGGTAATGATGATACACAATTATTATTTTGGAGTAACCTATGGGGAACTGATATACAAACAGATGATTGGGAAAGTGGTGTTGGTACTAATATTGGTAAGTATCATCATATGTCAATGTGGCCAGATAATAGAGAAGATGGTAATGGTATGTCTGTATTAATTGCTCGTGGTATGATGTGGAAACACCATCCAAGTAATATTAGTGGTCAATCAAATCCCGTAGAAAGATGGTCAACATTAGAAGTTAATCAAGCAAGGTATTTAAGTGTAGTTGATTCTAAACCTAATACTATAGCAGAACATAATACACCAAGTAATGTTATAAAACCAAGAATTGATGAAGGTGACCCACAAAGACTATTAATACCACAACCACCAAGTATTGTAAATGATAGAAGTGACCCAATTAAAAATTATGCTATGTCTTCGTATGGACAATTACCAGGTGAAAATAATCCAAGGGATGAAGTTATTTATGAAAAGACATTAAAGACACCAAGAGAAAAGAATGATGAGAATTTTACAACACCAGATGGTGATACAGTTAAAATGGAAAATGAGTTACAAAAGAGAGCAGATGCTAAAACTATAATGTATACTCTTGGTGAACCTGGTAAACCAGGTATGAAACCAGTATGGGATGATACTCTTGGATTGATAAAGAAAGGTCAGACAAATAAATATGCAAATGAATTGACCGACAATGTTAATATGACACCATATGGAGAAGATTCAAATTCAGATTTTATTCCATTTAAATTTAAAGATTTAGTTAATAATAAATGGTTGGTATTTAGAGCAACTCTTGAGGGTATAAGTGATGCTGTTACACCAACTTGGAATGAAACTCAATATATAGGTAGACCAGATAAAGTTTATACGTATGGTGGTGCTGATAGAGCAATAGGATTCTCTTTTAAAGTAGTTCCAAACACAAAACAAGAGATGATTCCATTGTGGGAAAAATTAAATTATTTAATGGGTCTCGGTTATCCAGCGTGGAAGACTGCAGGAGACCAAGGTGGTAGATTAATGACACCACCATTTGTTGAATTGACAATAGGTAATCTTTATAAGAATACACCAGGTTTAATAGATAATATTAGTTTTACTATAGAAGATAGTGGTGGTTGGGATATAGATTTACTTGCAGGTCAAAAAGAAAAAGTACAATTACCAAAATTTGTAACAGTACAAATAGGATTTAAGTTTATTGGTAATTATGCATTATCAATGACAGGTAAACATTTTGATTTAGATTGGTTGGATGGTACTAAACCATATGAAACATTTTTAAACGACCCATCTACTAATGAAGATGGTAACGAAGTTGTTAGAATAGGTGGTGTTGAAACTGTAGTTAGTGATTTAGTCGCTATACAAGGCCCAACAGACATTAGAAGGTCATCATAATGAATAGATACGAATTTACAAAAATTAAAAAAGATAAGAATGGTAGACGTAGTTACAAAATAACAAGGTATCCAGAAATTAGAATACAAGATACTGATACTTTTCATTTCGCTAGAGACTTCGAGAGATTTGATTGGTTAGCTTATAAATACTATAAAGATTCATCTTTATGGTGGGTGATTGCTAAAGCTAATGGTTATTCACACGAATCAAGGCCAAAAGTTGGTGAAAAGATTCGTATACCAAGAAATATAGCAAGTATATTAGACGATTTTAGAAAAATCAATAAATAAGGGTAAGTATGTTAAACCTGTCGGAAATACATCCAGACGTTAGGAAAACACTACATCAAACAGAAAACGCTCTTGTAAGAGATGTTTCTGCTAATGTAGCACAAGGTAGTATTGGTACTGCTATAAAGGATACTTATGCTAAAGCACCTTGGGTGAGAATGTTTTCACCAATAAACTCTACACAACAATATGTTTATTATACTGAAAGTGACTCACCGCCTGAAGCACCACCGGCAACACGCGATGGAAAATTATTACAAGTAGGTGACATTAAACTTGGTGAAGGTGATAAAGGATATCTGTTGGAAAACAATCCGCGTGGTGGTATGGATGGTGTTTGTATAGTAGGTGGTGAGTTGGTAAAAGACACCATTGATTCACCAGAAGATGCGTTAAAACTTAGAACATTAAATGGTTTTTCAGAAATGTACGATAGAGTATTGTGGGATAAACAAGCATCTAATGAGTTAACATATGATACTGGTGGTAACGTTAGAATAAATGAAGATAGATTTAGACCATTACCAGGCATAACATCTGTTAGTGTTGAATTTGCTGGTGGTACAAAAGCTATACGAAATGCAACAATAAGTTGGGTTTGTCATTCTTATTCTGATGTAGCAAGATTACAACCACATTTCTTAGGTCATGGTAAACCAATTATGTTGGAGTGGGGTTGGAGTTCTATAGAAGATTTTAATGCTATACAATTTTTTAGTAAAGATGAAATTCAAAGTGGTGAAGCGTACAATACAATTCAATCAAGAATATGGGCTAATAAAGGTAAATATGATGCCATGGCAGGTCTTGTCAAAAACTTTGAATGGAAAACTCGTGATGATGGTGGTTTTGATTGTACAACAGAAATAACTTCCTTGGGTGTAAATACTTTAGGACAACAAACAAAAAGTGAAGTAGCTCCATCCACAGACCCACCAGAAGAAACAACTGAGGAAGCTAATAACGATGCTAGTATAAAGGGTGGATATACACCAACATTAGAAGAATTTGTAGAACAATTAGATGATGAGATTGTTGGGTTATGTATGATGCCTGGTGCTATTTGGGGTAACGCTTGGAAAAGTGTAAGACCAGCTAAAGACCAACCAGCTGGATTATTAAAAACCGTATTAACCAAAGGATTTGATAGAACAGTAGGGCCTTATGTATCTTGGGGTTGGATGGAAGATAATATTATAAGTAAATTTTTAGGTAAGGTAAATACGGATGGTAGATTATTTTCTACATTTAGAAGTGTTGTACCAATAATGGAAAATGGTAAACCAAAAGAAGTTGGTGATGAAGGTGGAGAAGAGTCTTGGATATGGGAATCGGTGAGAATTTGTAATCATCCAGGTTTACTTACTTCTAATCCAAATAAATTTATATTCAAAGGACAATGGGTTACACCAAATAATCTGGATGATGATAAGGGTTCGGATACAGAAAAAATACTACAAATGAAAAACGATTTTGAAATAGCAGGTGGTGGTAAAAGTTTTGAGAATTTTGCTTGTCCAGACGACCCAGAATCTGGATTTTTAAGAAATGTTATAATACACTGGGAAGTTATACAAGAATCCTTTACAGGTGTAACTTCTATAGAAAGTGGTATGCAAAATTTATTTAATAAAATGAATGAAGATTATGGTATTTGGAAACTAAAAGTTACTGATGCAACATTACCATCAAAAAAACATGGTGCTGGTAGAGTTATGGTGATTGATGAAAATCGGAGTGAAAATAAGGTAAAGAATTTATTAGAGACTACAACAGGTGTGAGTAAATTAGTTGAAGGAAAAGTAGAAGGTAAGTTGTATATATTCAATGTAATGAATGAAAAGAGTATTGTAAAGGGTCATTCATTAACAGGTAAATTACCAAGTTCAATGCAAACTGCGGCTATGTTTGGAGCGAATAATAAAGGAAATGCTCCAGCTGTTGCTGGTAATCCATCGTCTATTAGATATGGTAAAGCTATAGGTAAACATCCAGACCAATCTATTGGTGATATGAAGATGGCGTGGCAATATGGTTCATTTGGTTATGATGGAGAACGACATAGTAGTGACAATATCATATCTGATGCAAATTCACCACTAAGTATTGATGGTGGGCCACCATTATTAATAACTGATAAAGCTAGTGATTCTAAGAAGGATGATGATACTGGTGATAATGATGCTAAAAAAGCTAAAGAAGAGGCATTGGAAGCAGAAAAAAAGAAACTTGCACAAGAACAACAATTTCAAACCAATATTAAAAAAATAAAAACTGGTACGACAATAGACTCTGAGACATTTGGTGAAAAAAGAATGTATAATGAAATGGGATACTTAAAGGACGAAGGTGAATATAAGTGGAAAAGTATAATGAGAAAGATGATAACAACTGGTCCATCTGGTGTTTATAATGTTAGACCATTACTTATTCCATTGGAGATAGAAATACAAATTACTGGAATAGGTGGTATAGTTCCTGGTAATGCGTTCACCACAAGTTATTTACCACCAGAATATGATGGTTGGGTTGCATTTCAAGCTACAGATATATCACACTCCATAGGAACTGATGGTTGGACTACAACTATTAGAGGACTTATGAGAATGGCAGAACATGGGCCTACGGTGTTAAAAGGTGATGAGATTACTATTGTAAAAGAAGAAGGACATGCTAAGGTTGCACAAGAGGCTAATCTTAATGAAACTGGTACAGTTGACCCACCAACAACTGCTGAAGTCGCTGAAGCGGAAATTAAAGAACTTGAAGTAGAAGAAACTGCAGAATCGTTTGATAACAATAATCAAGTACCACGACCTAAGATAGCAATACCATCAGAGGAAGAAGATATAGAAGATGATTTACCAATAGATGAAGAATGGATTGATGAAGAACTAAAAGTTGATGAAAGATTGGCACGTGGTGATATAATACCAATAGAACCACCACCACCAAGACCTAAAATTGAAATACCAAGTGAAGAAGAAGATATAGCAGATGATTTAGAACTTGAAGAATTAGAATTTGAAGATTTACCAGAACTAACGCCACCGCCACCGCCTCCACCACCAGAGAAGGTAGACCCAACCATACCACCAAAGTATGAAAGCACCAGAATATCTCACGTTAAACATGGTGAATATAGTACGGAAGAGTGGGTCGCAACACATGAAGCTGTTAGATATGAAACATTTACGGATGGGAGTGTTAGAGAAACAGCAAGAGCTACAGCGTCAATAAGACGTACAGACCGTGAACGTGCAGACATAGGTGCCCGCCAAGCCGCTCTTGGACGAGTAGGACATTGGGCTTTTACTACAGAAGGTAATGCTAAGAGATACTAATTATGCCTAAATCAACTGGATTATTAAAAAAATTAAATAGAACTGCTAATAGAATAGAAACTATGGCAGGTAAGACTGGTGTAAATGTATTTAAATATATTGATAAAGCGTGGGTTAGTCCAAATATACCATATCACATATATTATATGCCTGATGGAAGAGAGATTTATGCAACTGAAATGGAATTTAATGAATTTAAATCTGAAGTAATTGTAAGATTCAAAGGTGAAACGGATTACAAACGATATCAGAAAACTTTACCAATGGGTGATAGATATGTTCCAGTTGGTCATAAACCAAGTGCTAAAAAATCTGATATTAAGAAAGGTTTTATGGAACGTTGTTTTGTAAAACCAGCTTCTACTGAAAATGCGTTAGTTACTGAAGTTGACCCTGCAGGATTTAAGGGTATACCAGACACATATAAGAAAATTAAAATTAGATGGCAGATAAAAGGTAGACGTAGTGATGTTTCTTCTAAAAATATAAATCAAATACAAAAAGCTGATAGAATAGTACCAGGTGTTTCTGAATTACCTATATCAGCGTTGGATGAGTATAGAATTTCAAGAGAAGAAGAAAAAAAGTACCTTTTAGAAAAAAAGCTTGAACGTATGAACAAATACTAAACTATTTATTTATAAATAAAGGTTATATTATGTTAAAGTCAAAAGTCTTAGATAAAGGTTTTATCGAGGTTGTAGATTCACTTGGCACAGACTTAACGGTTGTTAATTCTGCTCGCGTATCATTCGGTAAAAGAAAAGAGAAGTTCGATAAGTCAGATGAACGATTGGTTCGTTATCTTGCTAAATATAAACACTACTCCCCATTCAGACACTTACAAGTTCAATTCCATATTAAAGCACCAGAGTTCGTAATGAGACAATGGTATAAACACGTGGTTGGTATAGAAACTACATCCAATTCAGCTACCAAAGACCATGCTTGGAATGAGATTAGTGGTAGGTATGTTCCAGTTGAAGATTTTTATATACCTGACGTATGGAGAAAACAATCAGAAGATAATAAACAAGCTTCTGAAGGTGAATTGGATGATTTACAACAAAAACGGATGAGTATGGTTTATCGTACATTCATGAATAATGTTGAAATGTGTTATGAAACTATGATAAATTCTGGGGTTGCTAAAGAACAAGCAAGAATAGTTTTACCATTGTCACAATACACCGAAGTATATTGGACAGCTTCATTTCAAGCCGTTATGAATTTTATTGAACTAAGGAATGAAAAAACTGCACAGATAGAGATACAAGAGTACGCTAAGGTATTGTTAAATCAGATGAAAGAAGTATTTCCAAAAACAACTGAATTGTGGTGTGAGGCACATAATTGGTCATAGTAGAATCCATAACAGAGTGGGAAAAATTTATAACAAAGTTTAAGACGGAAGATTCAGTTGTATTACCGATACAATGTGATGAAAAACTACATCCATCTGATTCAAAACTATGTTTGTTATATATTAGGTTATTAAATGATGATACAGATGAATATGTATTACCATTTAGACATTCTGATGCTCTAAATTTAAATCTGAAGTATATAAAGAAGACTAATACTTCAAAAAATGTTTATACCTACGATAAGAAAAAATTATTACATCTTGTTGGGTGGAAAAATGTATTTGATTTACAAATGATGCATTATCTACGTAAAAATGAACCACTTTTAATTGAGGATGTAACTACCAATTCACATAATCATTTCAATACATACTATCGTAAGTTTGATAATGTTAATTCTATTATACCAATATTAAAACACGTTGAGTGGTGTAGAAAAGTTGTTGATAAAATTAAAATGGTAGTTTTTGGTAATAAACAAAATTGTTATGAAACATATAATTTTGAAGTATTGGAAAATTTACAATATATAGAGAAGTGGGGAATACAATCCACAAAGGGTATGGTTTTTAGTGAATACAATCCCTATACATCAACTGGTAGACCATCAAATAGATTTGGTGGTATTAATTTTGCAGCTCTAAATAAAAAAGATGGAAGTAGACAACAATTTATTAGTAGATATAAAGATGGTATGTTGGTTGAGATGGATTTTGATGCATATCATTTAAGATTAATAGGTGATGTTATAAATTATAAATTTCCTAAAGATTCAGTACACGAACATATGTCTAAGTTTTATAAATGTAGTTATGAAGAAAGTAAACAATTATCTTTTCAGTATTTATATGGTCATATACCACAAGAAGTGATTGATGTAAATCCATTCTTTAAAAAGGTTAATACTTATATTGATAAGAAATGGCAAGAGTATAAAAGTGGTAATTTCATTACATCTGATATTTATAATAAGGAAATATACAGGGAAAATCTATTAGATATGAATAAGAATAAAGTATTCAATTACCTTATTCAATTAATGGAAACAGAGAATAATATGAAAGTACTTTCTAAACTAATACCAAAGTTAGAAGGTTATAAGAGTAAATTAATTCTTTATAGTTATGATTCTTTCCTATTTGACTTTAAAATTAACGAGGGTTTGGAGTTTGTCCATATGGTAAAAGAGACTTTAGAACAACGAGGTAAGTATCCAGTAAAAGTAGCGAAGGGGAGTAATTATCATGAGATGGAAGATATAACAGAGAAATTTAATGGAAATTAATTACGACAAATTAGTAAAAGAGTGGTCTGATAGGTTAAATGGTAGAGAACCAATTTATACTAATAGATATCACAAGTCAGTTTTACGTGATGTTATGAAAGATTTTGGTTATCCTTTAGAATTGGTAGATGGTTTTCAACCAATTACTAAACCAAGAGTTGTATTGGAAGGTAAAAGAGAAGAAGCTACAGACAATACAGATATGATGGAAACAGCCGCATTAATAGGAACTACTGGTGGTTCAATTCAACCATTTATTGATTTGTTAGATTCACCAAAAGTATTCAAGAAAATTAAAATCACCAAAAAAGATGATATAGAAGATTTTAAAAAACAATGTAAACAAATAGTAAAGTTGTGTAGTGATGCTAAAAAAGAATTGGTAAAGGGGTTGGGTAAACCAGGAGATTGGAATAGTAATGGAGTTTCCATAATAAAAAGTACTGTTTTACCAGAGTTAAAGATAGAAGATGGTGTTCCAGTTTTTTATGAAAATGGTTTACAAACAATCGCCGTTTGTGGTGGTTTAGCGTGGGGTATGTCAGTATTTGTATCAGAAAAAGTAACTTTTTCTTCACCACAATTTATTCATTCTAAGATTATGGATTTTTACAAAGCAGAAATTAACAGAGGTATCACGAGAGTAGGTTCTAAAGCGGCTACACCAGATGCTATAATATCAAATGTAGATGCTAGTACTTTATTAAAAGCTCTAAAAGACGATACTAATGAAATTGTAGGGAATGAAACTAATGGAACTGTATCGTTAGGAAAAGATATAACTTACATTCAAACTTCTCTTAAAAAGGGTGTTGGTGCTTCACAAATGGGTAAGTTTACTAAATTGATAAGGGGTACTTACAATCTTGGTATGACTAATTCAGAAGCTTCTGATTACTTACAAGAAGAACGTAATGAAATTGAAAACTTAATATACGAGGGTCTTTGGGATAAAGTAAAAGATACAGTATCTTCTGTTTTCAAAAAAGCTAAAAACTTAGTTAATAAAGGTTTATCAACATTAAAAGGATTATTTTCTAAATCATTTAAAGATGGTGCAAAGATAAAACCAAAGACTATTAATAAATTAACAAAAGGTTATACAATTAAAGAATGGACACAAGCTGATTGTGATTTGTTGTTAGAAGGAAAGATGACAGATAATACCAAAGCTACAATTAAAGCTATATTCGATAAACCATCGAAAGCGTATTCTAACTTAGCTAAAGAAGTCAAAGTTGTCGAAAGTAAAATAAAAACTCTTGGTGACTTGGGTTATGGTGATATAGTAAAGTTAACATCTCCAAAAAAGATACCTACAACAAGTGGTGAGAAAGTTCCAGGTGCAAGTGTTGTTTTAACTTTAATATCTAATATAGCAACGTTAGAAACAATAAATGATTTAGCAAGTAAGAGTGGACAATTAAAGAAGATAATAGCAGATTTAGTTACTGAGATGTTATTTGGTGCTACAAACCAACCACTATTCAAAGTTTATGGTAAGATGTCTTCTGGTGATAAAGCTTATTCCTATTTAGGTACGGCTAAAACAACAGAAAAGAAATTAGATGCAGAAGATGTTAATATAGAGTTAATGGGTACTAAGATACATCCACATTCAAAAAATCCTTATTATGTAATAACTTGTTATTTGTTACAAGAAATCGCAGATACTGGAAAGTTCTATGTTAAGATTAGAACTGGTACTAATTCTTCAAGTAGAATAACATTTGTTTTTGAAGGACAAGCCGTGTTAGGGCCATTTGATATTGATAAAAAGTTAAGTGAGATAGTTTAATGAGGTCTCAATTATTATGTACA
>ENA-UZXC01000301-UZXC01000301.1-metagenome-genome-assembly--contig:-Day-2-25m-contig-301_pt2 | contig 20263 bp, 14 predicted proteins | sample MGYA00260340_ERZ794900 | MGnify/ENA metagenome assembly ERZ794900 | reverse complement strand
TTTTGACCTCTTTTCACGTTATACTTGTTTAAATGAGCGTATAATGTAACATATCCAAAGCCATGATCTATTCTAATATGTTTCCCATATCCAGTAGATCTTGAATCAGCTCTAACGATTTTTCCATCACTTGCCGCGTAAACAGGAGTTCCTCTTGGAGCTGTAAAATCCATTCCAGAATGCATTTTTCTGGATTTATTAAATGGGTCATTTCTATAGCCAAATCCAGATGCCATTCTAGTTAAATCACCTTTTTTAATTGGCTGAATTGATGGAATAGCTGACAATAGTTTTTCTTTCTCACTGGCAAGTCTTTCTATCTCATCAAGAGATTTCGATTGAATTACTATTTGTTTTGTAAGTATTTCAATCTTTTTAGTAGTTTCAATAACTAATTTAGAATTATCAAATCCCTCCAAATTTTCATATCTGTTAACACCACCAAATCCAGCTTTTCTAACTTCACTGGGTATTGGATTGGTTTCAAATAAAACTCTGTAAATATTATTATCTCTTTGTTCAATTTCGTTAAGAACAATATTAAGTTGATTTAGCTTTTTATTCATCAACTCAAACTGAAATTTATAATTTGATATTTCTCTAGCTTGAGAAAGTTCAGTAGGTGTATTAATTAAAGGGGATTTAAGCAGTATTAGTAAGGCTACGATTCCAAAGAACGAGGATACTATCAAAAACGTTAAAACATTTCTTAATTGTACTCCTTTACTTACTTTGATTTTTCTGTAAGAAAGTGTTTTTGTGTCGTAATAATATTTGGTCTTAAACATTAATTAATTTATACTAATTTTACGCTTAAATTACTTTATATAATATTAAGTAAATATATAAAATTGTTTTTTTTAATATCTATTACTAATTTAATAATTAATGAATTCTAATAAAGTTCGTTCTACGTTTCTCGATTTTTTCAAAAATAAAAATCATAAAGTAGTTAAATCTGCTCCAATGGTTATTAAAAATGATCCTACGCTAATGTTTACAAATGCTGGGATGAATCAATTTAAAGATAATTTTTTAGGAAATTCAATTATTGAACATAATAGGGTGGCAGACACTCAAAAATGCTTAAGAGTTTCAGGAAAACATAATGACTTAGAAGAGGTAGGTCTAGACACTTATCATCATACCATGTTTGAAATGCTTGGTAACTGGAGTTTTGGCGATTATTTCAAAGAGGAAGCTATTCAATGGGCTTGGGAGTTATTAACCAAAATTTACAAAATAGATAAAGAATCACTATATATTACAATTTTTGAAGGTTCAAAAGAGGATAATACAAGTTTAGATCAAGATGCTCTTGATATTTGGTCTAAAATAGTTGAGAAAGACAAAATTATTTTTGGAAATAAAAAAGATAATTTTTGGGAAATGGGTGATGTTGGTCCTTGTGGTCCATGTTCTGAAATTCATGTTGATATTCGTTCTGAAAAAGAAAAATCTCTTATTCCTGGAAAAGACTTAGTCAATAAAGATCATCCTGAAGTTATTGAAATTTGGAATTTAGTTTTTATTCAATTTAACAGAAAAACAAATGGAAGTTTAGAAAATCTTCCTTCCAAACACATAGATACTGGAATGGGATTTGAAAGACTATGTATGGTTTTACAAGGAGTTAAATCTAACTATGATACCGATGTATTCTCTCCTTTAATTAAAGAATTAGAAAATATTTCTAATGTAAAATATAGTTCCTCTTCAAAAACTGATATTGCTTTTCGTGTTATTGTTGATCATCTAAGAGCAGTTGTTTTTTCTATTGCCGATGGTCAGCTACCTTCAAATAATGGCGCAGGTTATGTAATTAGAAGAATTTTAAGAAGAGGAGTTAGGTATGGGTACACTTTTTTAAATTTAAAAAGTCCGTTTATCTACAAGCTTGTTAATACTCTATCGAATCAGTATTCATCTGTTTTTCCAGAAATAGATTCACAAATTGAAATTATTAAAAATGTTATTAAACAAGAAGAGGATTCTTTTTTAAGAACTTTAGATAAAGGGATTATTAAGCTTGATGAAATAATATCTAAAAATAAATCAAACACAATTTCAGGCTCAAATGCTTTTGAATTATACGATACGTTTGGATTTCCTGTTGATTTAACTGCTCTTATACTACGAGAAAAAAACATGAACTACGATTCTAAAGAATTTGATAGTTTAATGCAAGACCAAAAAAACAGATCAAAAGCTGCTATTAATACTCAAAATCAAGAATGGATATCTTTAACTAATAATTTTCAACAAACTGAGTTTTTAGGTTATGATAATTTATCAGCTGATACCAAAATATCAATGTACAGAGAGTCAATTACTAAAAAGGGTGATTCTGTTTTTCATTTGGTTTTTGAATCAACTCCATTCTATCCTCAAGGCGGAGGTCAGATTGGAGATTGTGGTTTAATACAAACTGTTGACGGCTCTAAATTGGAAATTATTAATACAGTCAAAGAAAATGACACAATAATTCATATTACTAAAGAACTTCCTAAAGATCTCAACTCAATTTTAAATGTTTCGGTTTTTAAGGATCGAAGGCTTAACAGTTCCTGTAATCATACATCTACACACTTACTACATCAAGCATTAAGACATGTTTTAGGAACTCATGTTCAGCAAAAAGGATCAATGGTCTCTGATAAATATTTAAGATTTGATTTCTCACATTTTGAAAAATTAAGTGATAATCAAATTAAAGAAGTTCAAAATTTTGTTAATCAAAAAATTGATGATCATTTAGATCTTGAAGAAAATAGATCTGCTGATTTCAACGAATGTATTAATAATGGAGTAATTGCATTGTTTGGCGAAAAATATGGTGATAAGGTTAGATCTGTGAAATTTGGAAATTCATTTGAGCTGTGTGGTGGAACACATGTTAAAAATACCAGCATAATTAAAAACTTTATTATTAGATCTGAATCAGCAATATCAACAGGTATTAGAAGAATTGAAGCAATAAGTGGACTAGTAGCAAAAGATTATTTAAATGAAAAAATAAAAATTTTAGATAATGTGAATTCTTTATTGAATAATGAAAAGGATGTATTAGTAGCCATAAAAAAACTTAAAAACCACAACACTCAGTTAGGTAAAAAAATTGATAATATTAGCAGTGAATTATCAAAGTTTTATTTGAAAGAAATTATAGATCAAACTCAAAATAAGAAATCAGTCAATTTTTGCCTTCATGAACTTTCATGTTCACCAGAATTGTTAAAGAATTTAGCTTTCAGTGCAGGAAAACAAATTGAAAATTTGTTTTTAATACTAGTTTGTCAAAATGAGGACAAGGTTTATTTGACTTGTTACATATCTAAAAATTTAGTTGATGATTCTAAAATGAATGCCAATAATATTGTTAGAAACCTAAGTCAATTTATTGAAGGTTCAGGAGGAGGGCAACCCTTTTTTGCTAATGCTAGTGGAACTAAATTAAATGGGACAGCAAAATTAAAGGAGGAAGCAAAAAAATTATTTTAATTATTTTACTTCAATTTCTGGAGGGTAAACTTCCAAGATTTTAGTTACATAAGAACTCACTAAATCGTCTCTATTAGTTCTTTTATTACTTGACAAAAAACCAGTCCCTTTACCTTGCCATATTAATTGTTTAGTATTAGTGTCAATTAAATCAATGTATAAAGCACCTTGAGAAGTTGAATAAGCGACTCGTCTATGACCCCTTCCGTAATTTGGATACCAACCGGTATAATATGGACTGTAAAAAGTATTATCTATGTAAATATTTTCAGAAGATTTAGTAGCAATATTAATAAGAATATCGGGGTTTTCGTCAATTGTCATTCCTTTATTTAATAATGTATTTTGGATAGACTTTAGAATTCTTTTTTTGTCTATATCTGAAATTTCAACTTTATCAATCCCAGACTTGTAGAAAGCAAATGTTTTGTATTGTGAGAAATCAGCTTCAGAGTCGAAATCAGAAGCAACTTTGACAGATCCACAACTAACTAAGATTACTGAAATAAAAAGTAAGTAAGAAAATAATTTAAAAGTTTTCATAATAATATTTTATATATATATATATATATATATCAATAATAATGCCTTGATTTTATTTAAATTTAGATTTTTTAAATGTCTGATCATAATTTTTATATAAAAAATGTCTTTTTTTAACACAATTAAAACAGAAAACATTCGTTTAGAATTTCAAGATTTAAATCATGATGTAAAGATTTTCATGAAAAGAGAGGATTTAATTCATCCTATTATATCTGGTAATAAATTTCGAAAATTAAAATATAATCTTAAGAAATTAAAAAAAAATAAAAATTCACTTTTAATTACTTTCGGAGGTGCCTTTTCAAATCATTTATTGGCAGTTGCTTACTTGGGAAAAATTGAAGGAATTAAAACTTTAGCAATAGTAAGAGGAGAAGAGCTAAAAAATTCCAAACTAAACACAACTTTACAAAAATGTTCTGATNNCTACAAAATAAATTTAAAAATGCGTACATAGTCCCTGAGGGTGGTACAAATATACTTGGAGTTAAGGGATGTGAGGAAATTTTATCTGAATCTGATAAAAACTTTTTTGATGTAGTTTGTGTCCCAGTTGGCTCGGGCGGGACTTTTTCTGGATTGATTAATTCTAGTTTAGAGAAACAAAAAATATTAGGGTTTTCTGCCTTAAATAATAGTAATATAAGTGAAGTAATTAATAAATTTGTAAAGAAAGATAATTGGAAATTATTTGAAGAAAGTTTTTTTGGTGGTTATGCAAAATTTAATGATGAATTAATAAATTTTATTAATAGCTTTTATAAAAAACATAATATTAGGTTAGATTCTATTTATAATGCTAAAATGATTTTCAGGATAATAGATTTAATAAATAATAATAATTGGGTTTTTGGTAAAAATATTTTAATTATAAATACTGGAGGAACTCAATCTGTAGAGGGAATTAATAAATTACTTAAAAAGAAAGGATGCGAAACCATAAATTATTAATATTAGTTTTTATTATTATTTTTAACTCTTGTGGAGTAAAAAAAGTGTCATATCGTGATAACAGTCCTAAAAAAATTAAAAATAAATCCGTAAAATCAGTTAATCGATTCTTTAAATCTATGACCAACGAGCAAAGAACTCATTGGTATGTAAATACTTACTCTAAAATTTCAATTAATGAAATGAAAAAATTTGGAATTCCAGCAAGCATAACTATGGCTCAAGGAATATTAGAGTCTAATTCAGGAAAAGGAAGTCTTGCATTAAAGTCTAATAATCATTTTGGAATAAAATGTCACAGTAAATGGAAAGGTAAAAAAGTTTATCATGACGACGATGAAAAAGGAGAATGTTTTAGAAAGTATAAGAATCCAGAAAAATCCTACAGAGATCACTCTTTGTTTTTGGAATCTAGAGATCGATATAATTTTTTATTTAAATTAAATAAAAGGAATTATGTCAAGTGGGCTAAAGGATTAAAAAAAGCTGGATACGCAACTGATCCTAAATACGCAGATAAATTAATTTCAATAATTGAGAGATATGAATTATGGAAATTAGACGGTTCAAAAAAACCACTTAATAAGTCTAGAGAAAAAAAATTGTCTAAAAAGCAAGCACAAATTCAGCCTGAAACAAAATCAATGTATTATGTTAAAAAAGGAGATACTTTATATTCAATTTCTAAAAAATTTGATATCAGTGTCTCTAAACTTGTGGAATTAAATAATATTAAAAATAACAATTTGAGTATTGGTCAATCCTTAAAAGTAATTAAAAAATAATGTTGTATAATAGAAGTAGTGTGCTTTTTACTGAAGCGAAAAAATTTATTCCAGGCGGAGTTAACTCACCTGTAAGAGCTTTCAAATCAGTTGGAGGCTCTCCTGTTTTTGCATCAAAGGCTAATGGTGCTTATGTCTACGACGAGGATGGAAATAAATATATTGATTTCATATCATCTTGGGGGCCAATGATATTGGGACATGCACACCCAAAGGTTGTTAGAGCAATCTCAGAAACAGCTATAAACGGAACTTCTTTTGGAATGCCTACTAAATTAGAAACAGATTTGGCTAAATTATCTTTGTCAATGGTTCCAGGAATGCAAAAAATTAGATTCGTAAATTCTGGAACTGAGGCTTGTATGAGTGCAATTAGATTGGCACGTGGATATACAAATAAAGATAAAATAATTAAATTTTCAGGATGTTATCATGGACACTCCGACTCTTTCTTGATTGAAGCGGGTAGTGGAGTTGTTACTTTTGGAACTCCAAATAGTCCTGGTGTAACTAAAGGCACCGCTAAGGATACATTAATTGCTCCTTACAATGATTTGAATTATGTAAAAACACTTTTTGAAAAGAATAAAAATGAGGTTGCAGCTATAATTATTGAACCCGTAGCCGGAAATATGGGTTGTGTTATTCCAAAAAAAGGATTTATTGAAGGGTTGAGAAAATTATGTGATCAAAACGATTGTCTTCTAATTTTTGATGAAGTAATGACTGGTTTTAGACTTGCTGCAGGTGGTGCTCAAGAAATTCTTGGTATAAATGCAGATATAGTTACTTATGGGAAAGTAATTGGAGGAGGTTTGCCTGTTGGAGCTTTTTCATCAAGAGATGAAATAATGAATAAACTTTCACCAGAGGGATCAGTATACCAAGCAGGAACACTTAGTGGAAATCCGTTAGCAATGTCTGCAGGATTAGCTACTCTATCTGAGTTAAAACTTAATGATAATATTTATAAAAGTTTAGATGACAAATCCTCTTATTTAGAAAGGGGAATGTACGAAGTGCTTGGTAAAACTACACTAGATTTTAAAATAAACCGTTTAGGATCTATGATTTCTCTACATTTTTGTTCTGAAGATGTTACGGATTTTAAATCATCTCAAAAAGGAAATAATGAAAAATTTAAAAAATATTTTCACGGAATGTTAAAGGAAGGAATTTATCTTCCACCAAGTGCATTTGAAAGTTACTTTTTAAACGATGCCTTAACTTACAGTGATATTGATTTTACGCTCGATGCTTTAAAAAAAGTTTCAAATACTATTTAGATAGGCTTACCAACAAGTATTTTATTGATTTTTGCTGTAGCCATATCTAAATGCATTTTAGTCATTTTATCAGATTTGTTTTTATGTTTTTTAATATCTTTTCTTAATTCTAACAACTGACCAACGGCAACAGTTCTGATATCAGACTGACTTACTTTTACAGATGTTACTCTTCCTCTTGCCCAAGACGGGATTGAACGCTGTTCTTCGTTCATGATGTAACTAATTCTATCTAAGTAAGCTAATTGTAAATTTCGTCTATATACATCAATTGTTTTGTTAGTATAAAGTTCCTTCCAAATTCCCTCTTTTAAATCTGACATCATGTCAATTAAAGTGTATGCGGTTTTTCCGTTTATTGCTTCATTTTCTATAAGTCTTGCCATTTTTCCAAAATCCAATATACTGTTTAGTGTTCTAGATTGAGTACTTCTAATTCTATTAGTAATTCCAGCAAATTCAATTTTATTAAGAATGTTATTATCAATCATCCAAGTTGGAGTTTCAAAAAGTTGATCATTTAAAAAGTTCATACATTTTTTTTGGTGAGACTTTTCAACGTGGGTATAAACCGGACCTTCTTGATCATAAGTTTTATAATATTGGTAAACTCCCCCAATGTTTGAGCTTACGTGTCCCATATAACGATTGAATTGTGAGAGTACTTGTCCATACATTGTCTGAAGATCTGAATAATCTTTTCCATCTTCAGAAGTCCATTTGTTTAGGTTAGGAATAATTCTTTTTAAATTTAATATTCCATATTCACTTGCTTTAACGGCATCGTCACCTAAATCTTCTGTTTGTGAGCTAGGATCAATTCCTGCACTACCAAATCTGTGCATCAAGCTGTTTTCATTGTCTTTTATCCACTTGTCTAATACTTTCTTTTCATCTTTTGCTGTTTTAGCATCTGGAATTGGTCTATAACCCCATCTGACAGAATGTTTATCATACACTCCTATTTCTGGCATTAGAGCAACACCTTTATCCTCAGGTTGGGCTATATAGTTAAATCTAGCATAGTCCATAATAGACGGAGCTGTACCATATTTTTTTGTAAAAGTTGCAGATCTAAGGGAATCTACTGGGTAGGCACTACTGCTCCCCATGTTGTGCGGTAAGCCAATAGTATGTCCTACTTCATGAGCAGATACAAACCTAATTAACCTTCCCATAACTTCATCATCAAAAGAAACACCTCTGGCATCTTCATTTATAGCAGCAGTTTGAACAAAAAACCAATTTCTCAATAAAGTCATCACATTGTGGTACCAATTAATGTCCGATTCTAAAATTTCACCAGATCTAGGATCACTAACGTGTGGTCCGTTAGCATTTGGAATCGGAGAAGCTAAGTATCTTACAACTGAATATCTCACATCTTCTGGACTCCAGTCCGGATCTTCTTCTTTAGTTGGAGGTTCTTTGGCAATAATTGCATTTTTGAATCCAGCTTCTTCAAATGCTACTTGCCAATCTTCTATACCTTGTTTTAAATATTTTCTCCACTTTACAGGTGTAGCTCTATCGATATAGTATACAATTTGTTTTTTTGGAGTAACTAACTCTCCATTTTTAAATTTTTCTAAATCTTCATCTTTTACTTCCAATCTCCATCTATCTAAATATTTTAAAGATTTACTTTCTTGTACATCCAATCCGTAATCAACCTGACTTCTTGCAAACCATCCTACTCTTTGATCAAAATATCTTCTTTTCATTGGAACTTTAGGCAATAATATCATTGAATTATTAATTTCAAGTGATATAGTCCCAGTACTAGAGTTTGAAGGTGGTGAAGAGGAATTATATGTTTTTACATGTCTTGATTCTATATTTTCAGGATAACTTTTTATAGATTCAATAAAAGATTTTTTAGAATTTAGACTGGATATTTTATAACCTTTTCTTCTGCTTTGGGGAAATCCTAATGGTTTTACATCTTCACTAAATAGTTTTGTAACTTCAATCAGAGTTGAAGTAGAGTCAATTCCTTTACTTTCAATTTTAAAACTATATAAAATTGGTTCAAAATTTGAATTTAGTACAGCTTCGTTAACTGGAAGTGAATCTGAAGCAACAATGTTGTGCGAAACTACTCTTAACAATATTTTATTATCCTTTTTCTGCCACCTTAAAACTTGTGTGTTTTGTTTCCCTCCTCCAAAACCAAGTCCAGATGCAGTTTTAGCTATCCTAGTAACCATCAACATTTCTCTTCCAAAGAGAGTGTCATTTATTTCATAATAATATTTTTCTTTGACTTTATGAATGTCAAATAAACCTTTGTCGGTAATTGCTTCTTTGGTTATTATATCTTCAAAAGTTTTTTCTTTTTTAGGCTTTTTGGAGTCTTCTTTATTACTTGGTTTTTGAGCAGCAAGGTTTAAAGATAAAAGAAGACAAATCAGAAAAGTAGTTATATTATTTTTATTCATACTTAGTGTAAATTTTAATTATGAATATATTAAATATATCTCATTTTAATTATGAAATATCTATCTTTTTTTTACTTCTTATGCGAATTATTTAAAAAAAGATTCTTTTAAGAATGTTTATTAAACATTAATCAATTAATTCTATTAGCAATGTATCTTCAACTTTTTTTACAGTAACAATTTTATTTTTTGTCAAACTTTTAATAGTCTTATCCCATTTTTTATTTGACAATCCAGATTCAGTTTTTATTTCAACTAGTTTATCAGTTGAATTGTTTTTAAGAATTTTAATAACATTTTTTTCTTCTTCACTTAACGCAATATTTTTTTTCTCAGGCTTCATTTGAGGGAAAAATAGTACTTCTTGAATAGATAGATTATTAGTGAATAACATGACTAATCTATCAATTCCAATTCCAATACCGGATGTTGGCGGCATTCCGTATTCGAGAGCTCTAATAAAATCGTTATCAATAAACATAGCTTCATCATCTCCTTTTTCTAAAAGTTTTAATTGTTCTTCAAATCTTTCTAATTGATCAATTGGATCATTTAATTCAGAATAAGCGTTAGCAAGTTCTTTACCATTAACAAATAGTTCAAATCTCTCAGTTAAATCAGGATTATCTCTATGTTCTTTAGTTAGCGGACTCATTTCCTTTGGATAGTCAGTGATAAAAGTAGGCTGTATATAATTGTGCTCACATTTTTCTCCAAAAATCTCATCAATCAGCTTTCCTTTTCCCATTGTATTGTCTACCTCAATATTAAGTTTTTTAGCTGTTTCAAAAAGTTGATTTTCATTCATTTTTGAAATATCAATTCCAGTATGTTCTTTTATAGAGTCAATAATACTTATACGTTTAAAGGGTGCTTTAAAATTAATTTCTTTATTGTTTATATTTACTATTGTTGACCCATTTACATCAATAGCTATTTTTTCTAATAATGATTCCGTCATTTCCATCATCCAGTAATAATCTTTATAAGCAACGTATAATTCGACCATTGTAAATTCTGGATTATGTGTTCTGTCCATTCCTTCATTTCTGAAAGCTTTTGCAAACTCATATACTCCGTCAAACCCTCCTACAATTAATCTCTTTAAATAAAGTTCATTAGCAATTCTAAGATATAGAGGAATGTTCAACGCATTATGATGAGTAACAAACGGTCTTGCCGATGCTCCACCAGGAATTGGTTGAAGAATAGGAGTTTCTACCTCTAAATATTCATTATTATTAAAAAAAGAACGTATTACATTGATAATTTTAGTTCTTTTTATAAATGTTTTTTTGACTTCAGGGTTAACAATTAAATCTACATATCGTTGTCTGTACCTTAACTCTGGATCTGAAAATTCATCATAAGTGTTACCTTCTGAATCTGTTTTAGGTAGCGGAATTGGTTTAATAGATTTTGATAATAATTTAAAATTCTTAACAAGAATTGTTTTTTGACCAACTTGAGTAGTAAATAATTCACCTTCAATTCCAATAATATCTCCAAAATCAAGAAGTTTTTTATAAACTTCGTTATACATGCTTTTATCTTCTCCAATACATATTTCATCTCTGTTAAAATAAACTTGAATTTTGCCTTTATTATCTTGTATTTCTGCAAAACTAGCTTTCCCTTGTATTCTTCTAGACATTAACCTTCCAGCAATTGAGACTTTTTTGTTTTCCTTATAATTTGAAATAATTTCAAAAGAATTAGTATTTATTGGAAATAATGCTGCTGGAAATGGGTCAATTCCCATTTCTTTTAACTTATTTAATTTTTCTCTTCTAATTTGCTCTTGCTCGGATAGCATATTTATTTTTTTTTCAAATATAATCAATCAATTTCAAAGGAAGGTTTGTATTTCATTCTTCATTTAATTAATATATTTACATTGCTAATCTAAAATTAAGTTCTTGAGTTTCTGGAGAGTAATTTTATCGATTTTATTCCCTCCTTTTTCTGTTTTAGATAAAGGATGCGGATCAATTATTATAGTTTTTATTTTAACGTTATGTGGATGGGTTCCTGGTGTAATAGCTGCTTTAGTTATTTTAAATAATCCCAAAAATTAATTTTATGAATAAGCAAATTATTGTTCACGATTTGGGATTAGTGGATTATCAGGATGCTTTGGATTATCAACTCCAATTATTTAACCAAATTATAGATATAAAACTTGAAAACAGAAAAAATAATACTAAAATAGAAACTGATAATCATTTAATTTTTGTGGAACATCCTAATGTTTACACTCTTGGTAAAAGTGGTGATATTAATAATCTATTATTGAATAAAAATGAATTAGATGACAAGAAGATTCAATTTTTTAACACAAATAGAGGAGGTGATATAACTTGTCATGGTCCGGGCCAAATTGTTTGTTATCCAATATTAGATTTAGATAATTTCTTCACTGATATACATAAATATTTAAGATTCTTAGAGGAAATAATAATAAGAACATTAAATGATTTTGGAATAGTTTCTGAAAGAAGTCAAAATGAAACTGGGGTTTGGATAGATTCAGATTTAGTTTTTTCTAGAAAAATATGTGCCATGGGTGTAAAGGCTAGTCGTTGGGTAACTATGCATGGTTTAGCTCTTAATGTAAATAATGATTTAAGTTATTTTGAAAATATTATACCGTGTGGAATTTCAAATAAATCTGTGACATCAATTCAAAAAGAGACAGGAATGAATATTAGTTTAAATCAAGTCAAAAAAATAATAACAAAATATTTTATTGAAATATTTTCTGCTGAACTAATAAAGGGAGTAAACTAGTATTTCGTCACTTTCACCAACAGAAGTAATATATTTTCTTGAACTTTTATCTTCAAATAAATCAATTTTACTAGAACCAAATACTGGAAAATTCGAAATTAAATTTGAATTAGAGTCAAAAAGATATATTAGTTTTTGATCTATATCTGTTAGGGAAATATTATCGATAAGTTTATTTTTAAAAATAATTGGCTTAGTGTAATTAGCAAATTTTAATTCACTTAGTTTCCCATTAATTGTTAATATATTTTCGCTGATATGAACTAAATTATTTTTATCTGCACTAAAGAGATATTTACCTTCAGATGGTAATGGTTTTTTGATAATTTTACCTTTAGTATTGATTTTTACAACATTGTTTTTAGCATCAATTGTGGTAAATGAATTTTGATTTAAAAATATTTCATTTTCGATATTAATAAGATCATTTTTAATTCTAATATTACCTCTTCTATCTGTAATTTTAATTTTATTGTTAGAGTTGAATATTAAATAATCTTTTTTACCAATTCTAAAATGTTTTGGATTGTTTTTTTGAATACCCTTAATATTTTTTTTGTTAAATCCTTTAACATTCTTCATTTTGGAATCTAATATTTTAATTTCATTATCAAATAATAAGAATCTGTAATTTTTTAATTTATCATAATCAAAGACTGTCAAGCCTAAAGTATTTTTATTTTTTATTTTTTTAACCTGATTTCCATTTTTATCAATTATTTGAAAATCATTATCAGTGTTAAAAGCATATTGCAATCTGCCATTCTTGTAAAGATCAATCTGATGAATTTCTCCAATAATTTTAGAGCCAACATTTTCTTTCCAAATTAATTTTCCTTCCAGTGACATTAGGTATAAGATATTATTTATATCCTGTGTTATTATTTCTTTTTTCTTTGTAACATAATTCGTGACAAATTTGGGAGATAAGTTTATTGGGTTATCAGTTTTAAAACTATAATCTAAGTTTATTCCATTTTTTTTATTTTCTTCAATCGATTTTATTACACTAAATGAATTGTAAATTATATTGTCATCTAGTCTAGTGTGATTAATTAAATACGGAAATTTTTCACTTGAAATGTTTAATGATTCCAAAGTTTTCCTTTTAGAATTTTTTAAATTATAAACTTTTAAATAATTGCTTTTTTCTGGAACATCTTCAAAAGATTGGATAAACTTATTTTCATTTTCGATAGTAGACGAATTCGAAATATTTATAATTATTTTTTCCAAACTATTTTTGGATTTACTTATCACTAGTTTATTTTCAATAATACTAGCATAATTTTGTTTTAATTTATAATCAATAAATTTTAAAAAATCATAATCAATAATTTGATTTCTTAATTTATATATTTTAAAGTCTCTATAGTTATAATTGTTTTCACTATTTTTTAAAATCTCTTTATTTAAAAACAATTTGTCTTTAAAATTAATCATTAGTAAAGAATCAAGTTTATTCTTTAAAAGTCCAAATTCATCAATTTCAAATAAAATAGAGTCTTTTTTAAAATCATTTATTTTTTTTATTGATTCGTTTTTCTCAAAATTTTCCAGATATTTATAATAGTTAAAACCAATTCTTTGAAAATCAGAAAAGTTATTGGGAATTATATTAGTAAAATTACTTTTACTTGGTTTTATTCCATTTAAATAGGATATTTTTCTTGGAATCGAATCATTTTGAAAAGCCAAACCATTTAATGTTGTTCCATTTTGATTTAAATCAATATCGTATTGAATCCATTCAGAAAATTTAGTGATATTAAACAAACTAAAAAGTTCTTCATTGTCAATATAATTTTTAAAATCATCAGAAATGAAAAGTGCAATTTTTGAATTTGAAATATTGTAAAGTTTACTTAAATCGCTAACCTTATCTTTAAAAACATGATTGGATTTTCTAATCGTGTTTTCAACAAGTAATTTACTTTCAGATTCAATAGTAACATTGTTTTTTTTAGTTACGAATTTATATTTTTTCTCAGTTCCAACTCTTTTAATAATAGAACCATCATATAAGATTGAATCAATTACTACTTTAGACTCTATTTTTTTATTTTCTGAATTAGTGAAGTAAATGGGAATAATACTTTTCTTACCTATTTTGTGATAGCTGATTAGCACCTCTTCTTTTCCATAATTTGTCAAAACTGAATCAATTTTTATATTTATTAAATCATTAAAAATTTGATTAAATTTTTGAGTATTACTACTCGAATTATATTTGACTATTATTAATGGATTGGATGGAACTAGGTCTATTAAACTTTTGTATTTCTTTTCATTTTGACATCCAATAAATATTAATGCCAACAATAAGAATATTTTCTTTTTCATAAAAATCGTTTAGCAAAAGTAATGAACAATTTTTTTAATTTATAACAACTTAAATTTTTTTCTGTGATGTGTAGTTATTCCATATTTTGATATAGCTGATCTATGTTGTTTAGTTGGATAACCTTTGTTTTTATTCCATTGATACAATGGAAATTTATTCGATAGTGAAATCATTAATTCATCCCTTGATGTTTTAGCAAGTATTGAGGCAGCAGCTATATTCATGTACTTTGTATCACCTTTAATTATACATTTAAATGGTATTTCATTTTTAGTATTAAATTTATTGCCATCAACAATTACAAATTCAGGAACGATTTTTAAATTTTCAATAGCTGTATTCATTGCTAAAATTGAAGCATTTAAAATATTGATTTTTTCAATTATTTGAACAGGTATATGAACTATTGAATAATCTATTGCCTTTTCAATAATTATTTTTTTTAAATCATTTCTTTTTGATTCCGATAGTTTTTTTGAATCATTTAATTCGATATTTCTAAAGTCTTTTGGTAATATTACTGCCGCCGCTGTAACTGGACCAGCTAAACATCCTCTTCCAGCCTCATCTGTTCCGCATTCAATAAGTTTTGAATATGAATTAATTAGCATAAATGACTTTATTTAAATTTAAGAAATAATTAAAATAATAAATGAAATGAAATGAATAACTTTGATTCAAATACAAAGAATGAAGTTTTATTACTTTTTTTTAATATTAATATTTTCAGTCAACACTTCGCTTTGTCAGGATTTAAATTTAATTGATTCTTTTAAAAACTCTGTTGGTCTTGAAAAAGATTCTCTAACTGGAAAAAATTTAGCTTCTATTAAGCAGTATTTGATTCTTAAAAATCACAGTGACACAACATATGTTGATACCTCGCTAACAATCAAAAAATTTTACAAATTTAATTTTTTAAGAAGTGATAATTTTGAAAAATTAAAGTTTTCAAATTTAGGTCAAACGTATAATTCACTTACTTCCAATTTTCAAAACTCCTCATTACCAGATTTTAGTTTTAGCTCAAAAAAAGAGATATATTTAAAATCTAGTGATGTTAACTATTATCATGTCCCGACTCCTTTAACTGAACTTTTATTTAAATCAGTTATGAAACAAGGTCAATTTACAGATGTATTATTTTCAACAAATACTTCTGAAAATTTTAATTTTTCAATTGGTTTTAAAGGAATGAGATCATTAGGTAATTACCAAAACATATTGTCAGGTTTAAAGCAATTTGTTTTTTCCTCAAACTATAAATCAAAAAATGAAAATTATAGTTTAAGGACTCATTATGTAAGCCAAAATTTAGAGAACAGAGAAAACGGTGGATTAACAAATGCATCTATTTTAAATTTTGAATCTGAGGATAATTTATTTTCGGAAAGATCAAAACTTTCGGTAAAATTTGAAAATGCGACTAATTACTTTTTAAGTAAAAGATATTTCTTTGACCAGAACATATTATTGTTCAAATTAAAAAAATCAAATACCTTTTCTTTGGGACATGTTTTCGAATACGAAACTATGTATAACTCTTTTGAACAAACTGAACCGAGTGATTATTACGGAACTGCTACAAATTCAATTAGTGATAAAACAGTACTTAAGACCATGTCTAATATCTTTTATACAAGTTTAAAGTCAAAGTTTTTAGGAAATATAATGGTCTCTTATTTAAATTATAATTATAATTATAAAACAAACGCTTTAAGTGATAATTATAATGGATTTAAAGAAAATGAAAATTCACTTTCTTTTTCTTTAAAAAAAACAATTTTTAATCACAATGTAAGTGCAAAGTTTTCTAAAAATTTGTTTGGAACTAGATTAGGAGATCTTTTAAATTTCACCCTTGATTCTGAAAATACTTCAAAAATTAATTATTCACTTGGATTAAATATTTTAAGCAAGCACCCTGGCTTTAATTTTGAGTTATTTGATAGCGAATACAATGATGTTGGATGGCAAAAAGAATTGAATTTGTTAAAGATTAAAAATTTATTTTTAAAACTAAATTCCAGTTCACTTGGATCTCTAAGTTTAGATTACCGTTTGATTGATAATTTAACCTATTTTGAATTATTAAATAATGATACAATAAACAATGAAGGGGATACAAATTTAATTCCTAATGTTAATCAATATTTAAATACTATAAAGTATTTGAAATTTAAATGGCAAAAAGAATTTCGATTCGGAAAATTTGCTTTAGATAACTCTTTTATTTATCAATCAGTAAATCAGGATAATAAAGTTTTAAATTTACCAGACTTTATTACAAGAAATACTTTTTATTACTCAAATAATGTTTTTAATAAGGCAATGTTTCTTCAAACAGGTGTGTCTTTTAAATATTTTTCAAAATTCCACGCTAATGAATATAATCCTTTAGTTAGTTCATTTCATGTTCAGTCTGAAAAGCAAATTGGGGGATTTCCTATGATAGATATTTTTGTTAATGCAAAAATCCAACAAACAAGATTATATTTAAAAGCAGAACATATAAACTCAGCGTCTACAGGAAATAATTTTTATTCCTCACCATCTTATCCTTACAGAGATTTTTTAGTAAGATTTGGACTTGTTTGGAATTTTTTCAATTAAGTTTAAACTAAACAGTAGGTAAATCACCTTTTTCTTTTGTTTCTAACTCAGAACGTCCCATTAGAAATTTATCAACTTGGTATGCTGCTTCTCTTCCTTCAGAAATTGCCCAAACAATTAAAGATTGTCCTCTTCTCATGTCTCCAGCTGAAAATATATTAGAAACACTAGTTTGATAATTATTAGTTACAATCTGATTACTAATATTAGTTTCTAAATTTAGTTTATCAATTAAATCAGGTTCGTGGCCAGTAAACCCTAAGGCAAGTAATGCTAAATCACAAGGCCATAATTTTTCTGATCCTGTAATCTCTTTAAGTTGGGGTCTCTCGCCTTCTTTTTTAATCCACTCAACTTCAACAGTCTTAAGACTTTTTACTTTACCGTTTTCATCACCAATAAATTCTTTTGTAAGTATACTCCATTCTCTATGAATACCTTCTTCATGTGATGAAGTTGTTTTTAGCTTAAATGGCCAATATGGCCAAGGATTTTCATCTGTTCTGTTCTCACTAGGTTTTGACATTATCTCAAAATTTGTGACAGATTTAGCTTCTTGACGATTGGAGGTGCCTATACAATCAGAGCCAGTGTCACCACCACCAATTACTATTACATTTTTATCTTTAGCATTTAAATGTTCAGAAGTTTTATTTAAGCCGTCTACAACTTCATTTTGAAGTTTTAAAAAATCCATAGCTTGCTTGACACCATCTAAATCAGATCCTTTTATTGGCAAGTTTCTTTTAATTGTTGCTCCACCACAAAGCACTATTGAATCATATTTTTTTAAATTTTCAACAGAATAGTTCTTGCCAACTTCTTTATTGGTAAAAAAATTTATTCCCTCTTCTTTTAGAATAGATAGTCTACGATCAATAATATTTTTTTCCATTTTAAAATCAGGAATTCCGTATCTTAATAAACCACCAATTTTAGTATCTCTTTCATATACATCAACAGAGTGACCAGCTTTATTTAATTGTTGTGCCGCTGCTAATCCAGCTGGACCAGATCCGACAATTGCAATCTTCTTCCCAGTTCTATTTAACGGAGGATTAGCTTTTATCCATCCTTCTTCAAATCCTCTTTCAACTATATATTTTTCAATCATTTCAATTGAAACGGGAGGATTGATAATTCCTAAGACACATGCAGCTTCACAAGGTGCGGGACAAAGTCTACCAGTAAATTCAGGAAAATTATTTGTTGAATGTAATATGTGCAAAGCTTTTTCCCATTCATTATTGTAAACAGCATCATTAAAATCAGGAATTAAATTTCCCAACGGACATCCGCTGTGGCAAAAAGGAACACCACAATCCATACATCTTCCGCCTTGTTCTTTTAATTTTTCATCTGAGGGTTTTAAAGTAAATTCTTTATAATTTTTAACTCTCTTTTTTACAGGAACTAATCCTTCCTCAGTTCTTTCAAATTCTATAAAACCTTTTAATTTACCCATTGTAACTATTTGATTATTTCTGTAATTTTTTCTTTTGCCATTTTTTCAAGAGCTAATTTATATTCGGTTGGCATTATTTTTACAAAGTTTTTAGATTCTTTGTCCCAATTATTTAAAAACTTTTCTGCTATTTTACTGGATGTATATGTGAAATGATTTTCGATCAATTTCTTGACTAAATCTAAGTCTTGATTTGAAGGGTCTTCAAATTCAATCATTTCTGAGTTAAAATTTCTTTTATCAAACTTTTTTGATTTGTAAATATAAGCTACCCCTCCACTCATTCCAGCCGCAAAATTTCTTCCGATATCCCCAAGAATAATTGCAGTTCCTCCAGTCATATATTCGCATCCATGATCTCCGACTCCTTCAACTACCGCAATTGCCCCAGAATTTCTAACACAGAATCTTTCCCCAGCTATACCATTGATGTAAGCTTCACCAGCTGTAGCGCCGTATAATGCCACGTTTCCAGTAATTACATTTTCTTCAGATTTAAAACTAGCTTCTTTTGGAACTTTTACAATGATTTTGGATCCGGAAAGACCCTTTCCAAAATAATCGTTTGTATTACCACTAACTGTTAAAGTTAGTCCATGAGCCCCAAAAGCACCAAAACTTTGTCCAGCAGCTCCCTTGAAATTAATTTCCAAAGTATCTTTAGGAAGACCTTTTGCTCCATATAATTTTGAAATTTCATTACTAACAATAGTTCCAACAGTTCTATCTGTATTTTTAATTTCATATGAAAGACTCATTTTAACCTTTTTTTCAATCGCTAACTTGGCTTCTTTTAATATGGTGAAATCTAATACGTTTTCTAAATTATGATCTTGTTTTGTATTGTTTTTTAATGGGGTGTTTTCAGGAACATTAGGCTTGTACAAGATCTTAGATAAATTAATTCCTTTTGTTTTGTAATTCTTTACAGCATCTTCCATATTAATTTTTTGACTTTGTCCAACCATTTCATCTACTGTTCTAAATCCGAGTTGAGACATGATTTCTCTTAATTCTTGAGCAACAAAATACATGAAATTGATTACGTGTTCAGGTTTTCCTTTAAAATTTTTCCTTAGTTCAGGATCTTGAGTAGCAATTCCAACAGGACATGTGTTTAAGTGGCAAGCTCTCATCATAATACAACCTGATGCAACTAGGGGAGCGGTTGAGAATCCAAATTCTTCTGCTCCTAACAAACAGGCGATAGCAACATCTCTTCCAGTTTTAAGTTGACCATCACATTCCATAACAACTCTTCCTCTAAGATTGTTCATTACTAAAGTTTGTTGTGCTTCAGCAATACCTAGTTCCCAAGGTAAACCAGCATGCTTTAGTGAAGTAAGTGGAGATGCTCCAGTTCCACCATCAAATCCAGAAATTAGAATTACATCAGCTTTTGCTTTTGCAACACCAGCTGCAATAGTGCCTACACCAACTTCAGAAACTAATTTAACATTAATTCTAGCTTCTCTATTAGCATTTTTTAGATCATATATTAATTGAGATAAATCTTCAATAGAGTAAATGTCGTGGTGGGG
>ENA-UZXC01001631-UZXC01001631.1-metagenome-genome-assembly--contig:-Day-2-25m-contig-1631_pt2 | contig 20395 bp, 35 predicted proteins | sample MGYA00260340_ERZ794900 | MGnify/ENA metagenome assembly ERZ794900 | reverse complement strand
CACAAGGTGTTAAGAACAATGCTAAGAAAGGTATTGAACTAAATGAGAAGAGTGGTAACAAATGTGCAACACCTGTCGGCAAAGTAAGAGCACAACAACTCGCTAAAGGTGAACCGATTTCATTATCAACGATAAAACGCATGCATTCATATCTATCAAGAGCAGAAGCCGTGTATAGAGAAAAACAGAACGACTCAGCTGCGTGTGGTAACATCTCATATATGTTATGGGGTGGATTAGCTGCATTGGGTTGGAGTAAAAATAAATTAAGAGAACTAGGAGAGTTAGAGGAAAATGAAATATCAATTCCTAATTCATCATATCCTGGTGAATCAAGTGGTTCTTATGTAGGACCTGAACTATTAGTAGAAGGTGATGCTAGAAAGATTTTATTTCCAACAGAAGAGATGGCTGAAGAATATGCAAAGATGATAGGATGTAGCGGAAGTCATGCACACGAAACAAAAGACCAAGGGACATATTTTATGCCCTGCAAATCACACCCCATAGATTAGGTGGTTCGGATAGGATAGGAGAGAGATATGTTAGATAATTTAATGAGAAAGGTAATGAATAAAGTAGTAGATACTACTTATCATTTTGCTGCACCTGCAATTGAACTTACTCGTAAAGAAATGACAGATTTGATTAAGAATACTAAGTTTACTTCTATGAGAGTATGGAGTACTAAGTTAAATGGTGCAGGGATGAGACGTGTGGAACAAACAAGAGATAAAGTACCTAACTCATCACCTGGTGTAAGAAAGAGAAGAGCTACTCTTAGAAGAAGAAAAATGTGGGTTGTATGGTCTCAAACAAATCAAGATTGGCGAACTATCCGATTAGGAACTGTAAGTAAGGTTAAGATTAACAATCAGTTTTACAAAGTAAAATAAGATGACACTATTAACTACATACTGTCCCAAAAGAAAAACAATAACTACAAAACCAAGTACTTATGCCAATAAACGTTAAATCAGGAGAAACAGAATCTCAGTTCGTAGAAAGATGTATTCCTATTGAGATAGGATATGGTAAGAGTGCAGATGTTGCAGCCGGGATTTGTTATTCTATATATCAAAATAGAAATATGAGTTCACAACAAAGAGTCTTATCAGCTATAAATGATATCAACCTACTAAAGTAAAATTATTAGTAAAATCGTGTTTATTTAATTGTTATCTTATTTTTTGTGCTCCACCAAAGTATTTCCTTTTAATTGGCTCCCATACTTCCCAAACCTCATTGGGTGTATATAGTACACTAAACATTTCGTTACAAAAATTATTAAAAGTGCCGTTTGGTAATTGGAAATAATATATTTCTCTTTTGTATAGTTCTTTCTCTAACTCTTCTTCTATATCCTTTTTCTTTAAGTGTGGGTATTTCTTACCCAAGTATGTAATCATAGTTTTATGTTTTATTTATTTAATTATTATACTCTAATATACGAAAAATATTTGATATATCCAAGTCTTTTCGTAATTATTTTTATGAAAATATTACTTGTTTAATATCAACCATTTCCATATTCTTGTTCATAAAGTGGTAATTAGGTATTTCTAATTCTAAACCTCTTACTTGACCTTTTTTTCTTTGGTCATCTAGGAACATAATAGCAAACTCTTTTAGTTTTTTCATACCCCATTTTAGATATATACCTCCAAGTGTTTGACCGAAATGGTCACATTGGTTTTTAATAGTTGAACTACTATTACCAACTTTAATCATATTTTGCATCATTACCATTTTAAGCCAGTCAACTATTGCAACTGCTTCACGATTGTCAATCGTATAGGTTTTTTGTGTAGATTTTACATTAGGAGTTGATTTATGTTTATTAACCAACCTACTTTTGTTTTTCTTAATGTTTCTTTTGTTTTGTTTTCTCATAATTTTAAGTTTTATATTTTAATTTTTGGTTTCTTAAAGAGGTGAAACCTTAACCTCATTACCTTACTAATATACGAAAAATATTTGATATATCCAAGTCTTTTCGTGTTTATTTTTGTAATTTATTTTGTATTGTTTGTAGTAAGTCAAAGCTTCCATCAACACAGTAAGCTTCAAACCCCATAGTAATACCAATTAGTTCAGTTAAACTATACTCTGTATCTTGTGCATTCACCCACTCTACTGCTGATTTAAGTGAGGATTGTCTAATAATTTGTTTTTGTGTATCGTTCATAATTTTAATATTTATTTTTTAGTAATATAATCCTCTGTTAAATATTTTTATCCACATTACTCTTAACCATAAATCAAGTAGCTTTTTTATTGACCAAGTTTCTAATGGGTCAATTTTTCTAAACCAAGTTCTTCCTTGCAAAAGCTGACCTATATACAGATGTGTACTTAAAGTCCTAACTCGTGTAAAAGATGTGGGTTCTAATGATTTGTAGTTTTTTTTAATTGATTTAATAATTTGATTTTTCATAGTTTTATTTGTTTTAATATTATACTCTAATATACGAAAAATAATTGATATATCCTAATAAAATCGTAATTATTTTTAGATATTTTTTATTCGAATTTTATTTTGACGGATAAGATTCTCAATGTAGTTAGCATGATTCAGAATATCTTCTCTATCTAAATCATTTGTTTCGTATCTCCAATGATTTGGATTTAATGTTTCTCTGAGAAGGGATAATTCATAAGACCATTCTTCAATTGAATTTTGTAACATTTTTTTCATAATCTTTAATTTTTATACACAATATAGTAATTGTGGTGAGCTTTTATTTACTTGTATAAACCCAAATGATTTATACCAATCTATTAATCTCATAGTTAATTCCTTATTTGATTTCCAAGTTTTAGCGGTTAAAGGTACAGGTATTAAAGTTAATTTAATATTGTGTTCTTCACAGGCATCTAAAATATGATTAAGAATTTTACTACCAATACCTTTACATTTTGTGCCTTTAACCTCAAGCCAATATAGTTCGTAAGTATTTTTATCATATTCTAAAATCTCAATATCAATACATTCATCATTATACACAATTGATAATTGGTCATACCTTGTTTTACTTTTATATAATTTATCATTATACATTGTTTGAGAATTAACATTGTGTTGTATTCCTACATCCCACATATCTTTATTAAGACCAGCGTTAGCTGATATTGTTTGGGAAATCTTTTTAAGTTTAGTAATAGCTTCTCTGTACTTTGGTGTCATTTCTTTTATGTTTTATTTGTTTTAATATTATACTCTAATATACGAAAAATATTTGATATATCCAAGTCTTTTCGTGTTTATTTTAAGATTGGTTGAGAATATTTCTTACCACATCTAAGAACATTATCAGTTGTAATTCTGAAAGTGTTAGTATGGTTAATATTAGCCAAATGGAGCTGTGTATCAGGAGAAACATTTAAGGAAGTAATTATACCTTTTTTCTTTTCAACATTGATTACATTAGCAAAGAACACTTCTCTGTTTTCTTCTTCTTTTACGTTATCAACTATAATCAACATCATCTTAATGGTATCACCTCTTTTAATGTTGTTAAGGTTTTTAAAAGAAGGCGGAACAAAAGATGGTAATTCTTCTTTTAAGATTTTGTTTTGTTGGAAATAAAGTTTATTTTTCATAATTTTAATTTTTATATTTTATTATTTTTTTGAAACCCAATTATTTAAGTAGTAGTGCAAGTTAACTAAATCTTCTTTAGTAACATCATTATTATCCATCTTAGGAACTAATTTGTTAAACAACTGAAACCAACCTAGGTCTTGAGTAGTAAGTTCTTGAATATTAATGTTATTAAACATTTCTCTAATTTCTTTTTTTAATTCTAATTTTATCATTTTTAAGTTTTAATTTGGTCTCTTCTAAAAGGTGAGACCTCAACCTTATTACCTTACTAATATACGAAAAATAATTGGATTTACCAAACATTTTAACACTTTTTTTTTAATTTATATTCGTTCTAAATAACATTAAATTAACTAGATTGTTATAATAGTATGAAGTTCTACACAAGATACGGCGGTATTACTACTACAACGCCTTGGAATAGACCCAATACAGATATAATAAGAGAATGGAGAGATGAGTTATCGTTCTCACTTGATGACTGGTACGTTGTAGGTAACGTTGTAGAGAAGTTCTCACCCACTTGGGATTGTGATGTGTTTTTAATACAAGAACCTCTTAAACACTCTCTGAATGATTTATCTAATATGTTTACTGAAATGATAGATAAAGGATTTAAAAAAGAATTACTTATTGATTGTGCTTATATGGATAAGTTTTATCAAGATGAATGGGAAGAAGTAAAAAAGATACGGCCTGATAAAGAGTTTTACAAAGAATATCTTGGTGGTACATATCATACAGTTTATGAAGCAGATGAAGTAAAACAACTACATCCTCAACTATGGGAATACAAATACTTAAAACCACATAAGAACTGGCACAAAGGAAAAAACAGAGGATATAACTTTACAGGCATACCATTAGACAAATTTTAAGTATAAAATCAGTATAAGAACCAAACCAATTGTTAATATATGTATATATACTAAATGTTTTTGGCTCTACTGCCATTGAGCAATTCCTAATTTAGTATTAATATACACCTTAAGACCACCCGAGTGACTGTTACACCTTTCTACTTTAGGGTGGTCTTTTCTTTTGTAATTGTTAATAACTTTTTCATATATTTTTTACGGATTCTTTTTTTTTGTATATTTATTAGTGTAACAGTCACTAAAACATAATCACATAATCAAAACACATACAATACTCTGAGGTGAAGCTATGAGTATAAATGCTTCTAAACTTTAGGTAATCACTCCTATTGGTTCAGATAAAATAATTTTAAAACTTGACTAGACGCGCACTGCAACACTTAATAACTGACAAATTAAAATAAAAAATAACAACCTAGAACTGACAGCACTAGCAGCACTGACTTAGTATTATTAGTCGAGGTTGATAAATTAAATAAGAAATTGCTTGTATATATCAAATATTTTTCGTATATTTGTATAACAAATAATATAAACTATAAATTATGTGGTACTACATTACAGCTGAAGATATGAAAACTTGGGCAAAGAATATAAAAAATAAAAAACTGTTCTATCAATTACAGAACCAATGTTTAAAAAGAATACCAATGTTAAAAGATGCGTATCTAAAACTTAAAAAACAATATGAATAAAGAAGAAAGATTAAGAGCGGTTATTGATGAACTTCAATTAGAAAATCGTAAGTTTGAATTTGGTTCAGCACTATACAGATTAGCGAAAAGAGTAGAAAGAATAGAAGAGCACTTAGGGATAAAAAATAAAAAGTAAATACTTATGAATAAGCAATGTAACAAATGTAACGAGGTAAAGCCTTACGAGCAGTTTCACAAAAGAACCTACAAAGGTGTACAAGGTCTGCAGTACAGTTGTAAGACGTGTCAAAACGGTTACAATACGAAATACAGAAATGAAATCCGGCCAGAGTATTGGAATGTAACAGATGGCTATTTCTCGCATAGAGAGAATTGGGAATACATAGCAGATTACAGAAGAGCTAATGAAGATATTAAAGTTTACCTAATAAAAATTAAAGATTGGTTCTATATTGGTATGACAAAAGCAAAGTTAAACGTAAGATTATCAACACACAGAGCAGATTATAAAACAAAACCAGGTTGGTTACCAGCTCTACATAAGATGTGGGATACGATGAGTACCGAAGAAATAGATGAATCTCTTGCAAGTACAATAGTATTAGAAACTAAACCAGGTACAAGATATCAAGGGTACAAGTTAGAAAAGAAATGGATTAAGTTTTATAAAGATAGAGGGTATAACTTATTAAATATGCAACACAACAGATGATAAGAATAGGAGATTACGTTGAAGCACTTATACACGTCATAACACTAGGATATGGTAACAGAATATCTGAATGGATAGCAATAGATTTATTAGGGTATGAATCGTGCGGTTGTTGTGAAAGAAAAGAATGGTTAAATAGATTAACCGATAAGGAGTATAATGGAAATTGTAAGGATATAAAATTATGGTAAAATACACAGAAGAAGAATTCAAAGAAATTAAAGAAAAGATTAACTCAATTACAAATATGATACCTTCAAGTTTAGCTACTTGGGTGTGGAACACTTATAAGGATATCACAGGTTCTAGAGAACCACAACCCTGCTCGTGTGGAAGTGCAGGTGCTTTGTGGAGAAAGGCAACAGAAGCAATAAGAACATTTGTACGAGATAATGATAGATAGTGGTTCGTTGCATATAGAGATTAATAAACGATTAGGTGTATTGTATAACAACCACCATCAATGGTTAACTGCAGTAGCATATAACAAATCGAAAGACAAACAACTATCACAAGATTTAGTTCAAGATTTATATGTGTATCTAGCAGAGAAGCAGAATCCTAAAATATTCTTTAACGATTCTTTTAACTTATTATATTGTTATAACTTTTTATCTTCAAGATTTATAAACTACATTAAAAGAAAAAACAAAACAACTAATATCGAAAACACCGAACAATTAGACAAACCAATTGATACATACAACGTACAGGAAGATAAAAGATTAGAGCACGCATATGATTGTATCAAAAAAGAATTAGATACTCTTAAATCATCTCGTATGTGGAGTAGTGCTAAACTATATGAGTTATATGCGTTTAGTGATTTAACTATGGAAGAATTAAGTTCCGAAGTTGGTATCTCTAAGAGTACTACTTTCTTGAACATTAAACGAATAAAACTATACCTTAAAGACAAAATTGACAATCCATTTAAAGAAGATACAGATGAGTAATTATTCACTAGATAGATTTTTAGATAACAAACATTATCTAAAATACAAAAAACAAAAACAAAAAATAGTTGATAAACATCCTAAGATGACATTTAACGCAAGTACTACTGGTCCTCAAGCTAAATACATTTGGACAGAAGATGAAAGAAAAGAGTGGAGAAGCTATATAAAAAAAATAGCAGATTTATTACTAAAACCTAATGGTAATTATCAAAAGTTTATGTGGGAGATTGAACCTGATAGTACTAAGGATAGAAGAGAATTTCTATTGAAGGAAAAAAAATCAAAACATATTAATTTATAAATTATGAGTAAACACCCTAAAAAAGTTTCGGTAAAAGTAAAGAATGGAAACATACAGAAAGCCTTAAGTAAGTTTAAAAGAAAGGTAAAAGATAGTGACCATCTATACGAATTAAAAGATAGGAGAGAATATACTAAGCCTTCGGTAAAGAAGAGAAGAGCTAAACAAGTAGCGATACATAAGCAAAAGTTAGAAGATATAAAGAATAAAGATGAATAAAGTTACATTAATAAAAGGAGATTGTATAAAACAATTAAAAAAACTAAAAGATAATTCAGTAGATTCAGTAGTTACAGACCCACCATACCACTTAACAGCTTGGGATATGCAACCTAAGAAAAAGTATAAAAGAAAGAATAAAGGATTTATGGGTAAAGAGTGGGATGGTCTTGATAAAGATGGTATTGGTATAGCAAACAATCCTAAACTATGGAAAGAAGTTTTACGAGTTCTTAAACCAGGTGGTCATCTCTTATCATTCTCCCATAGTAGAACATATCATAGACAAGCAGTAGCAGTAGAAGATGCAGGGTTTGAGATAAGAGACCAGATAATGTGGATATATGGTAGTGGTTTTCCTAAATCACATAACATAGGTAAGAGTGTAGATAAGATACAAGGTAATGAAAGAGAGGTAGTAGGAGTTAAAAAGAACCAGGGTGATATAAGAGGAAAGAATGGATTAAGTGGAGAAATACAAGGACAAAGGCCTTATATAGATACTGAAATAACAAAAGGAACATCACCATACGAAGGTTGGGGAACTGCTCTTAAACCAGCACACGAACCAATAGTAATGGCAAGAAAACCTTTTAAGGGTAGTGTTGCAAAGAATGTATTAGAGTATGGGACAGGTGGTATAAACATAGATGAGTGTAGAGTAGGAACAGAGAAAGTATCAACACATAGTAATGGTGTTGGTAAGACAGGTGATAAAGGTATTTATGGAACATTTGCTAATCAACAAGGTAGTGAAGAAAGAGAAGGTAGATTCCCAGCAAACATTATCTTTGATGAAGAAGCAGGTAAGATATTAGATGAACAGACAGGTATATTGAAAACTGGTGCAGTAACAAAAGAAACAAACAATGGAGCAAATCAATCAATAAATCTTGGTGGTGGATTAAGTAAAGTTAGACCAGCAGATGAGGGTGGAGCATCTCGTTTCTTCTATTGTCCAAAAGCATCAAAGAAAGATAGGAATGAAGGAAACATACACCCGACAGTTAAACCAACAGATTTGATGGCATACTTGGTAAGATTAGTGACACCTAAAGGTGGAGTAGTGTTAGACCCATTTATGGGTAGTGGTTCAACAGGTAAAGCATCTGTAAGAGAAGGTATGGACTTTATCGGTATAGAAAGAGAAGATGAGTATATGGAGATAGCAAAGACAAGAATACAACACGAAGAAGGGAAACATAATTACAGAACGTTCTTTGATATATAAGTATATATAACAGAATCAACTTCGTTTGTTATAGTAGTATAAATAACATATATAAACATGCCATTCACAAAAGGAAACAAGTTAAGTAAAGGTCGTCCAAAGGGAGCTATCAATCGTAGTACTGAGATGGCTAAACTTACTCTTGCTCGTATTACTGATGAGGGATTAAATCATTTAAAAGAAGATTTAAATAAGATAAGAGAGAAAGACCCAATACGAGCAGCTGAATTATATCTTAAGATATTAGAATATATCTTACCTAAACAATCAAGGGTAGAGTTAAAAGGTGAGATAGAGCAGAAGATACAATCTATTAACATCAACATAAATAAGAACGATGGAATTGACAGTTAACACCACACTTACATTTGATAATCTTTTATCAGCAAATAAAAGAATAACACAACACATAGGTGGTACTAGGTCAGGTAAAACTTATGCAATCTTACAATACCTTATAGTAAAAGCTCTACAAGAACCTCAAAACATTACAGTAGTAAGAAGAACTGTACCTTCACTTAAAAGAAGTGTAATAAAAGATTTCAAAGAGATAATGCAAGAGTTAGGTATATGGAGTAACGAGTCATACAACATCTCTGATAGGGTTTACTCGTTCTCTAATGGAGCATTAATTAGTTTTGTTAATACAGATGATGCAGAGAAATTAAGAGGTGTTAAATCGGATATTTTATTTATAGATGAAGCATCAGAACAACACGAAGAAGCTTACTTCCAACTATCCATTCGTACAACAGGTGAGATTATATTAGCATTCAACCCAACTGTTTCACCTTACCATTGGTTAAGGAATATGGATGATGCAGAACAATTTAGAACTACATACAAAGATAATCCTTATCTACCTGATGTAATGATTAAGGAGATACAGGCATTAGAACATAAGAACCCAAAGTATTATAAGATATATGGTTTAGGAGAATATGCACCGAATGAAAAGGCAGTATTTAATAATTTCCAAATACTAGAAGATTTCCCTACACACGAGTTAATAGGATATGGAATGGACTTCGGGTTCTCTCAAGACCCAACTACTTTGATTGCAGTACATAAACATCACGATATGTTGTATTGTAGAGAACTGATGTATGAGAGAGGTTTAACAACTAATGATATAGTAAGAAGGCTAGAGAGTTTAAACATCGGTAAAACAGAGATATGGGCGGATAGTGCAGAGCCACGATTGATAGAAGAAATCTATCGTTCTGGTTTTAATATCAAACCTGTCAAGAAAGGACCTGATAGTATAAAATTTGGAATCTCTGTATTACAGAACTTTGGTTTAGTAGTAGATAATAAATCAACACACCTGATAGATGAACTATATGGATATGAATATATGACAGATAAGAATGGAGTAGTGTTGGATAAACCACAAGGGTTCAATGACCATTGTATAGATGCACTAAGATATCTAGCAATGAGTAGGTTGAGTTTAAAACAAGCAAATAAAGGAAAGTACACATTAAGTTTTAAGTAATGAATTATAAAGAAAGAATAAACCAATTAGAAGAAGAAGCACAAGCAAACCTTACGTTATTTCGTAAAGGACAAGATGGTTATGCTATCACGAGATATCAAAGAATAATGGAACAACTAAACAATCTAAGAAAGAATGGCAACGATAGTAGAAGTTAAACTACCAGAAGAATATAGGGATAAGAATAAATACGAGATATATACACATCTTGAACAAGTTGCTACTTATGCTCACAATCTTAAAGAAGAAGTAACTAATCTTAAAGCAGAGATTGTATTAAGAGATTCACAATTACAAAAACAAAGAGCAGATATTCTTAAATTAAAATCGTTGGTAGGACATAAGAATATAGAGATACAAGATTTAAAGTTAGAAGCAGAAGATGTAATAGATATAACAGAAACAAAGATACCTAACTTCCTACCACCATCAGTTAAGTTTCACGAAGTAACACAAGAATTAAAGAAATGAAAAAAGAAATAGAAATAGTAGTACCTACTGATTATTCAGCAGTATCATTAAAGAAGTATTTAAAGATACAAGAAGATTTAGAAACGTATAAAGATGATAAGGAAGCACAAGATGCGTTCTTACTATATAACATCATAGGTTTAACACCTGAGGTGATAATCAAATTAGATAGTGATACAATAACAAGTATTAAAGACGATTTATATAAGTTTCTAGGTAAGACAGATTTTGAATTACAAAAGTTTGTAGATATTGATGGAGTAAAATATGGATTTGAACCTAACCTATCTAAGATGGCTTATGGTGCTTATTTAGATTTATCTTCATATCAAAACATTGCATTAGATAAGAATTGGGCAAGTATAATGAATATCTTATACAGACCTGTAACAAAAACTAAAGGAGCTCTATATAGTATAGAACCTTATAGTAATGATAAACAAGATAACACAAATAAGTGGTTAGATGTTAATATGGATATTCACTTTGGTTGTTTTTTTTTCTTCAATCGTATCTTAAAGGAATTAACGAAAGATACCCTGAAATCTTTGAGGGAGGAAGCGTTGGAGGACCCGGCAGTGAATCCGCACACCAAGCGAATTTTGCAAGAAAGTGGAGCTCTTATCAATCGATTGTTGTCTTAGCTAATGAAGATTTGTTAAAGTTTGATGAAGTAGTTAAAAGACCTTTAGAAGAATGTTTGTTAAACCTTTGTTACAGAGCAGATAAGGTACAGTTGGAGAACTTAATACATAGAGCTGCTATGAAAAAGTATAAATAACCCTACAATCAAATATAAATAACTCTTACTTTGTTATAGTAATAAAACAATTATGTCATATTCTAGAAGCTTAAGAAAAAGAAGAGAGACAGGAATTTACATTGGCCCTACTATTGGTAAATCTTCACCGAAGAATTCAAGAAGAGGTTGTCTTTGTTTAGATTCTAATACCTACTCAACAGAATGTTGTGATGGGTACTTACAGAATCAAGGTATAGGAAAGACAGAATCTGTAATAATAGAACGAGGTGCGTTCTCAACAGGCTTCTCTAGTGGATTTGACATAGAAATAATAAGATAATAAGATGAGTAGTAAAAACAAATCACAATTAAGGACGGAAAACTCTAGTAACTTTCCTAACAATAATTCACAGTTTATTACACCTGAAAAGTTAAGAGACTTCAATAATGATGTTATTGATTCAATGGTAGTTAATCAAGATACAGGTTCGTATTTACTTACCTCATCTTTTGATACAGGTAGTAGAGATTTAACATTTACTAGAGTAGATGGAACAATATATAGTAATAACATACCAGGTGGTGGAGGAGGCTCAACTGAAACAGGTAGTTTATTAGTAACTGCATCAATATCAGATGCAACGATAACATATACTAAAGGAGATGGTTCTACATTTACTACAACAGTAAATAATGTAGCAAATGCAACATCAGCAACATCAGCATCACATGCTGTAAATGCCGATATAGCTATTTCATCTTCACAAGCACAGAACTCAATATCTGCTTCACACGCTGAACAAGCTGATAATGCTACTTCAAGTTCTAATTCTATTAGTTCTTCGGTAGTAACTGACCCTAATATAGCATATATAAACAAAGATAATACCTTTACAGGTACACAGAACTTTAACAATATATCAGTAAGTGGTACAGGTTCATTCGGTAGAATAAACTCAGTAACAGGTTCAGCTAAGATTATAGGAGATGCATTTGTAGTAGTAAACGCAGATACACCTACATTAAGATATGCTGGATTACAAGTATATGATAGTGGTTCATCAGCAACTGCATCAATAGAATGGGATGGTGGAAATGATAGTTGGATACTTGTAGAAGAAGGAGGACAATCTTCATTCCTATTAACAGGTCCAACAGGTAGTAAAGGTAGTGAAGTTAATTTAACAGAAAACACTTTACCAAAAGCAGGAGAACATAGACAACTAGTAGATAGTATTATAAGTGATGATGGTTCAAGTGTAACAGTTAGTGGAAATATAAATGTGACTGGAAACTACAATGGATTTGATAGTGGTTCATTTGCATTGTTAGGAGCATCAAATACCTTTACAGGTGGAACACAAGTAGCAGAATCTGCTAATGGATTATTCTTCTCTAAACCACAATATCCTAATTCAGGCTTTTCACAAAAAGCTATGTGGGCTTTACCTAATCAAAACATACCTATTGAATCAGGAACATATAACGTATATCAAAGTTCATTTACACACTTTAATGGATATGGTAGATGGTATGAAAATGGAACACTATTTAACGAAGCGTATGATAGTAATAGTTTTAACTATGGTTCAGAACAATCATTTAATGGTGGTGGAACACAATTATTTGTAATTGCAAGTGGTAGTGGTGGAGTAGGTAGTGGAAACCACGCTAAGATTGCTATACAAGATGATTACAATACTAAAACAAGTATTGATATACAATCACAAGGTATCAATATAGGTAACTCTACAAATGCTAGATTAGTTAATACAGATGGTATTAATATAGGTTCAACCTCATCACCTGTTAACATAAGTTCAAGTGGTTTAATAGTTAGTTCAAGCACAACTGGTTGGAATGGTGATTTAGATATTACAGGTAATTTAACTGTAACAGGAACTATTGGTGGAATAGATAGTGGTTCGTTTGCATTGTTAAATGCAGCAAACACCTTTACACAACCACAACTAGCAAGTGGTAGTAATGCAAGATTTAAGAGTTTATTTACAGCACCTTCAGCAAATAATGAATATGGAATTGTTGAAGTTGTAGGAGCTAGTAATGGTGGAACTGCTTATAACAGAGTATTCCAAGGTGTATTAGATTATTCAAACTATGGATTACCATACACTGAAGATGCATATGCAATAGAATATTTTGATAGTTTATCATATGGATATGGTTCTCAATTTTACTTAAATGGTAAATCTACTGAATTAGCTGTAACACCAAATGGTGGTGGTAGTAGTAATCAAGCTAAAATTAAATTATCTGATAATGGAGATAATACTTCAACCCTTGATTTAAAAGCAACAACACTTTCTTTAGGAACAAATACTGCTGTAACATCTACTGCACTTGGTAATAATAGTAACACTACAATTATTCAAGGTAATGAAGTTAATTTTAATGGTAATACACATACATTTAATAATACTACTGTAATAAGTGGTTCAGTACAAAATGCAGTTGATGCAATATCTATATCATCAAATACTGCTTCATTAGATTTCAATGGACCATCATTACAATCAATTGAATTAGTAAGTGGTAGTGATACAAGATTAGAAGTTGCAAATAGAAAAGAAGGAGTAACTATAAACTTAAAGGTAAGACAACCAGGAACTGGATATGGAAATTTAATATTACCTAATCCATTCAAAGAACCAAGAGACAATCCTTATAGTGCATCACAAGAAACTGATGCAACAGATATATTAACCTTCGTATCATTCGAAGCTTCAGATACAAATGTATATGTTGCAAATGTAAAAACTTTAGATTAATATGAGAGTATCGCCAGTAGCTTACTTACAATCACAAGTATCTCTTTCAAATGAAATACCAAGTGGTTCAAATATCGTAATGAGGTTTGAAGATGCAAATACTAATTTTAGTGCAGGTGTTTGGGCAGATACTGCATCATCACCTGTAGCACAAATTATAACAGGCTCATTATTAGCTGATAAAGTTACTTTATCAAATAATGGATTACAATTAAGGAATCAAGCTACAACTGAAAAAGCTCACGCTGTAGTAGAAAGTTTAGGAACAGATATTCAGTTTGAATCGTTTGCTATTGTTTTTGATAGACCAGGAACATCAGGAGGAACTGGAGATGATAGAAATTACTTATTGGATGCTAGGGATGCAAATACAGAATCACCTGATAATGGTGGATTTTTGAATCAATACGATGCAACAGCACAAGGTAATGATTCATTCCTTGGACCATCTGGTTCATTCTATGCTTGGTTTGCAGGAGATGGTTCACCAAATCAATTTGATGTAGGAGCAACAACAGCTGCTAATTTAACAAATGGAACAGGTAATAATGAAGGTGGAACAGAACAATACCAATGGTTAGGACCTACTGGTAGAAGCACAGATAATAACAAGAGAGTAATGCATTTCAATTGTAATCCATCAGCAATAGATGAGTATAAACAAATACAAAATGCTGCTGAAGGTATGTATTTTGGTGGTAATGATAATGGTGGTGAAGCAACTTTTATGAGAATATATGCAATAATCTATTGGGATGTTGCATTAACTTATACTGATTTTACACAATTAGTAGGATACTTCCAATCAGAAGGAGTTATACCAACTTAAAAAAATAACTATATATATATAACAAACTGTTATATTGGTAGATATATCAAATCAATAACAAAAAAAAAGAGAGAAAATTATGAATTCACAAACTGTATTAGGTAAGATTATGACTTTATTGTCTTTAGATAGTAAAGAAGTAAAACTTACTGTAGCTAAATTAGCTGATGGTACTCTTGTTGAATCTCCAACTTTTGATGTGGGTGAAACCTTAGAGGTTATCCACGAAGATGGAACAAAGACTCCAGCACCTGATGGTGAACACTTATTAGAGTTAAGAGATGAATCTGATGAAATAAACAGAATCAAACTTTTTACTGAAGGTGGTATCATCAAGGAAAGAGAAAATGTTGAAATCGAAGCAGAAAGTGAAGAGAAGAAAGAAGAGGAAATGGCTGACGTTTCAACAGAGGAGGTGGAAGCTTTACCAGAAACTGGTAAATCTGACACTGACGTAAATGAACAAATAACTCTTGAATCAGAACCTGGCATTGCCGTAGACGAGGAGGTGGTTGATAAGGAAGCGGATATCGTTAACTTAACTACTAAATTAGAAGAGCAAGAAGAGAAGATTGAAGAGATGAAAGAAAGAATCGAAGAACTTGTAAAGTACTTTGAGGAAATCAAAAAAGAAGAAGAAACATTAGAGGAAGAAAAGAAAGAGGAGGAAGAACTTGAATCTAAGAAATTAGATGGAGCTCCTACTGAGAAACCTGCAATGTTTAACAAAAAGAAAAACAATAACTTTAAAGTAGGGAATTATACAAATTCTGTACTTTCAAAAATGTATAGGTAAACCCCTATCATTAAAAACAAATTAAAAAAAGAGAGAAAAATGAAAAAATTAGTAAACTTAACTAGTGGACAACCTAGCATAACTTCAACGTATGCAGGTGAAGCAGCAAGTGGTTATATCGCTGCTGCTCTACTTTCTGCAAGAACTCTTGACAATCAATTGGTAACTATTAAACCAAATGTGAAGTTTAAAGAAGTAATTCAAAAAGTAGATGTTGATGGAATTGTACAAGATGCGAGTTGTGACTTTGTTACATCTGGTTCTACTTCTATCACAGAACAAATACTTGAGCCAAAAGAGCTACAAGTAAACTTATCATTATGTAAACAAGAATTTGTTGATTCTTGGAATGCATTACAATTAGGATTTTCTGCATTTGATGAGATTCCAAGAGATTTTAACGATTTCTTAGTATCTTATGTAGGTGGAAAAGTTGCTGAAAAAACTGAACAAGATATTTGGAGTGGTGTTACTGCTACAAATGGTGAGTTCGGTGGATTCGAAGCACTATTTGCAGCATCAATTACTGCAGGTGGAGCATCTGATGTTTTACCAGCACTAGCAAGTGGTAGTGGAGCAGTAATTTCTGGTTCAGTATCTTCAGGAAATGTATTATCAAAATTATCAGATGTATATGATACTATCCCTTCTGCCGTATATGGTAAAGAAGATTTAGTAATCTATGTTGGTTCTAAGATTGCAAGAGCATACCAATCAGCATTATCTGGTAACGCTACATTATCAAACAATTCTTACAATTCACAACTTAACGTTGGTGAGAAACCATCTAACTTCCAAGGTATTGAAATCGTTCTTTGTCCTGGTATGAGTGATGATAAAATCGTTGCAGCACAGAAATCTAACTTATTCTTCGGAACAGGTTTATTATCTGACCACAACGAAGTAAGAGTTCTAGATATGGCAAACCTTGATGGTTCGCAAAATTATAGAGTAATAATGAGATATACTGCTGGTACACAATTTGGTGTTGGTAATGATATCGTATATTACGCAGGATAATAAGTCTAACAATTAATAAAAAGGAGAAACTATGAGTTGCAATATAACAGCAGGAAGAAACGAAGTTTGTAAAGATTCAGTAGGTGGTATACAAGGCGTATACTTCATCAACTATGAAACAGGTTCGTTTTCTAAGAATGGAAGTGGAGAAATATCTTCACTATCTGGTTCTACAGCATATTTTTATGAACTCAAAGGAACTTCTACTTATACAGAAACAGTCAACTCTTCAAGAGAAAATGGAACAACGTTCTTTTCTCAAGAAACAGTTGTTAACCTTAAGAAGTTAACTAACGAGATGACTACTCAACTTAAATTGTTAGCTTATGGGAGACCACAAATCCTTGTATGGACTAATTCAGGTGATACACTATTAGCTGGAGAAGTACACGGTAATGATTTAACTGCAGGAACAATTCAGACAGGTGGAGCGTTAGGTGACCTTTATGGTTACTCAGCAACTTTCACAGGTGAAGAAAAGTTACCAGCACCATTCATAAGTGGTTCAACAGTTAGTGATGCATTTGCAGGATTAACAGGAGTTGATAAACCAACAATCGTATATGGGTCATAAGTAGGAAATACTTTTGAGACTTAAATAAACTAAACCCTTCTCTTCGTGAGAGGGGTTTTTTTATGTCTTAATACCAGTTAATTATAAGTTAAGGGTTATTTGTTATATTCATAAACATTAGATATGCTATCGTATTATATATCACAGAGTAACCAATTTACAGTTAGGACACAAGATACTGCTAGTTTAGTAGTTAGTGGTTCTGATATTGCGGAAGATATGACACTTGTATTACAAGATATGATGACTTATAGTTCATCATATTATGATTTAAGTGGTTCTTATACATTCAACCCATACGAGAACATACTTACGTTCTCTCAATCATTAGAGGGTTCTGTAAGAGATGCTCAAGAGTTTAGAGTACACTTAAGTGGTTCAGTAAGTGGTAGTGTTTATAGTGGAACGATGCAAGTGTTTGCATCACAAAGTATTGATAAAGTAGTATATCTAACTCAGAACGAAGAGTTTATATCCAATACAACAGATAACGATTATATAGTAATATGAAGAAACAAGAACAATTTTCAGTATTAAACTTAACAAGACAGGATGTTCCTATTGTTACAGAAGATACAAAAACAAGGTATCAATGGGTGCCTGTTGGGATATTAGACCAAGATGATTACTTTGGTATGGTAACTGAAGCCTATAATACCTCTACAACTAACGCAGCTTGTGTTGAAGGTGTAGCAGATTTAATTTATGGTAAAGGTATCTTTACAAAAGAAGAAGGTAAACAACAAGAATTAGATAAGATAATTCCACCAGAAGAGTTAAGAAAGATTACTTTTGATTTAAAATTATATGGTAATGCAGCTTGGCAAATCATTTGGAATAAATCACATACACAGATATTAAGAATGTATCATATGCCTGTTCAAAATTTAAGAGCAAAGAAGATATATGATATGGGTAGAATCGAAGGATACTACTATTGTTCTGATTGGAGTGACCATAGGAGACAGAAAGAGAAAAAGTATTTACCTGTCTTTGGTTCATCAAATGAAGAAGTAGAAATACTTTATGTAAAAGAATATGAACCTAACAGATATTACTATTCATTACCTGATTGGATTTCTGCATTACAATTTTCATTTAGTGAAGCAGAACTATCTAACTTGCATCTTAACAATATAGAAAACGGATTCTTACCAGTAGGTATGGTGAATTTCAATAATGGAGTTCCTGCACCTGAGGAAAGACAAACAATAGAAAACTTATTAGAAGCTAAGTTTACAGGTACTCGTAACGCTGGTAGATTTATGGTATCGTTTAATGATGATGCAGTAAACAAACCTACTATTGATACGTTCCCTATGGAGAACTTACACGAAAAGTATCAGTATGTTGCTGAATACGCACAAGATAGAATTCTTGTAGCTCATAGAATAGTATCACCTTTATTATTTGGTATTAGAACTGCAAACAATGGATTCTCTTCAGCAGCAGAAGAAATGAAAACTGCATATTCAATTATGCAAACGATGACGATATTCCCATTCCAAAACCTTGTTATAAACTCTATATACAACGCATTTAAGGTTGGTGGTATAGATTGTAACGATTTATATTTTGAACAACTGACACCTCTTGTAATCCTTTCAGATACGGCAGATGATACAGAACAGACAATAGATGAAGTTCAAGAAGAAATAGATGATAACTTACAAGGTGGAGAAGGAGAAGAAAGTTTAGAGAAAGAAACAAAGAAAGATGAGTATGAACCGATAAGACCAACAGATTTTGGTTTTGAATCACATTACGACTCAACAATATAAACAAAGATAAAATTATGGCATTTGGATTATTAATAACACGAAACGATATTATCAAGAACACACCATTAGGTGGTGCAATTGATGCCGATGCTCTTCTACCTTTCATTAGAACAGCACAAGAAAAATATATACTTAACTTACTTGGTACTGTATTATACAATAAATTACAAGATGATGTAGAAGCACAAACTGCATTTACAGGATATTATGAAACTCTTGTAGAAGATTATGTAAAACCAACTTTAATTTGGTATTCGTGTGTAGAATATATTCCATTTAGTTCAGTAACATTTAAATCAAATGGTGCAGTTAAACAACAAAGTGAAACAGGAGTTGCACCAGGTAAAAATGAAGTAGATTACTTGTTAAATAAAGCATTGAATAATGCAGATTATTATTCAACAAGATTACAAGATTGGTTAGTAGCAAATAATGAAAACGTACCTGAGTATAATGAGAGTACAGGAGATTCAACTATGATATATCCTGACCAATCAAATCAATACTTTGGTGGAATACAATTATAAGATATGAGTACAGCATCACAAAATACAGCACCTCAACAGATTACTAAGGATAGTGGAGTAAACTTTTCTTTGTATTATAATACTTTAAATTTCTTCAAGAACATTATGAAGAATCACCCAAGTATTGCAAAGGTAACACAAGGAGATTTATTTGCAGTTGATACAACACAATTTCCTCAGTATCCTATTGGTAATGTAATGATACAGACAGCAAACTTTACAAACAATACAACTGATTATAGAATTCAGTTAATCGTTGCTGACAAATCAAAAATCTTAAATGATGATGATATACCAAATAGAAAAGATAATAAACAAGAAGTACCTTTCTATGGGACTAACGATATGGTAGATATTCATTCTAACACAATGAGTATCTTAAATGATTTAACATCCTATGTACAGAAAGGAAATTATGGAATGGAGGTGAATGGTACAGTTAATTGTGTTCCATTCGCTGATAGGTTCAATAATGGACTGGTTGGTTGGTCAGCAGAGTTTGACCTAACTGTTCACAATGATAGAAATCGTTGCCTTTTTTTTTTGAGTCCACCTAGTGGTTCGTACTTTAAAATAGAAGATTGTGAAACAGGAGATGAGTTCAATGCAGTTTTAGCAGAGACAGGTTCAATAGGACAAGTATTTGCAACAAACTATATACCTTCAACAAGAGGTCAAGCATATTTACAGAACTATGATAACATAAGATGTTTTGAAATAAAAGAAGAAATAAATAATAGAGATGACTATAACTTTTTTAACTTACCTGTCCTTGATATACCTTACGATGACTTTGAAACTTGTG
>ENA-UZXC01001822-UZXC01001822.1-metagenome-genome-assembly--contig:-Day-2-25m-contig-1822_pt1 | contig 20718 bp, 10 predicted proteins | sample MGYA00260340_ERZ794900 | MGnify/ENA metagenome assembly ERZ794900 | reverse complement strand
TCCCCACCTATGTGCAACTGGCCAGATGGTTCTATTTTATTCAGCCCTAAATTCCCAGACGCATTTTGATAGATAACAGAGTTTTCAAGTAAATCGTCGCCACTAAAGTAAGGAACAAAACCACTAATACCAGAACCAGCTAAAACATAACTACCAGAAAATATATTTTCTACATTATTTAATATTTGGCCTGAAGTAAATAACAAGGTTTCTGAAAAATCAGAACAACTGTTATCTACATAAGAAGCTCTTACTTTTATTTCATAGTCTTTATTAGGTTTGACCGGTAATTTAAAAGATGGCTCAAAACTAGAAAAAACAAAATCGTAAGAATTATCAAAACCTTGTAATCTTGAAGCTAAAAGAACGCCGGTTTCATAATCTACATCTAAAGGAGTTAAACCAGAAACACCACCAGAACCATCAGGAGGATAGTTTAAAGCGTCTATATGCTTAGCACCACTATAAGTGCCCGTATACACAGAAGACAAATACTGACCACCACTAGGTAAAATAGAAAAAACATCAGAACTAGTATCATATGAATAAACAAAATATAAATTCGGATCAGATATTTGACCTTTAGGTATTCTTACTTCGGTAACATATTTTAAAGCTACGCCTGTTTCGTAAAAACCTAAAGGTAAAGACTTGTAGTTATCTATATACAAAGTATGATCATTCCACTGTATACCACTAGAACCATAAGAAGTAAAAACAGGAGCGTCTCCAGAATAATAACTCGATTTTTTGAAATTGTTTAATATACCCGACCCAGTTCCATGCACTATAGAAGAAATACCTTCAATTTTCGGAAAATTTGCCGAAAACGAGTAATCCATGTTCTTATCCGCATTTTTTTCGCAAACGACAGTTTCAAATGTTAAATTATAATCAGTTTTTACTGAATCCCACTTAACAAAAGCATTAGTGTTTAAAGTTTTATCATACTTATTTTGATCGACAGTAATAAAACCTGTAATATTATCTATTTTGTCAGGTATATTAGTGTCAGTATAATAAGATGTTTTTACGCCTGAAGATAAAAAGTAATTGCCTGTAGAGTAATAATCAGAAGGTATTAAAACTAAATTAAAAGGGTAAGCTATCTCTACTGAACCTGATACTAACGCAGGGATATCCAGATTAACTGATCTAGGATATTTATTGTTAGTGTAATTAATATTAGCAAAAGCGTAGGTTTCAGCTCCATTAAAATTACCATATGAACCCGTAGGAAGAACAGAGTTGTCAGGAACTACAAAAATATCTAAATTACTTAAATTATTGTAACTATCTGTTAAAGGAGTGACTATTAAAGGATTAGACTCTATTATTTCTAAACCCGTTATTTGAGCTTCAGGATAATCTACGTAGATACTATACGTATCAGAAGTGCCATCGGCGGCAACAGAATTAAAATCTAAGAAAAAAGTTCTTGCATGAACATCATAACCAGACCCAGTATTCAAATAATTTTTAATTTTTTGAGTATTTAAAGAAAAATTAGTCTTTCTTAGACCATCTTCCAGCCTGCCCACTAAAGTCCTGTTATAATCATAAAGATCTACAGATATACCAGAAAAATCAAAAGATTTTATCTCAGAATTTGATATAGTTTTAGAAATAGATGGGTCAAAAATATCTAAAGCAAAAGAGAAATCACCTCGCTGTAAAGCGGTTATTTTTGTAAACTTTTCTGCCGAAAAATTAAAATTATAAGAAGCTGGCGAAGCAGAAGAATCAACAACAGTATAGAAATTTTTATTTGTTAAAGATACAGAATCTATAACAAACTTATCAACATTTTGACTTAAAGGTCCAGTTACTTGAGACATAATATATAATGTATTACACTTCTACTATTTGATTTTCTTTATTATAAACAAAGAATTTAATATTTAAAAAAGAAGATGGTCTATTATCGATTAAAAGATTATCCATAGAGCCTAAAGATATTATTTTTGTTCCTATATCATTAGAAGCAACTTTGAATTTAATCGATTGATTTTTGTATAAAATTCTGCATATAAACCCTCCACCATCATTTAGAACATTTTCTACACTTTTATAGTAATCATCAGAAGGTGACAAACTGTTTATCTGATCCTTTAAAGATGAAAAATCTATCGAAAGCTCTCCAAAATTTAATTGGTCTTGCTCTAATTCAACAGGTGAGTCTCCTTCAGTGAAAAAAGCGTCGAATTTATCTAAAGGAAAGTCAAAAGCTTTTGTTTTTTTAACTTCATAAAAACTAGAAAATCCAGATATATTAAGCTCTGCTGATGATTTGTATGAAGAGAACGACACAGGAGAATTATTAAGACTTTCATCTTGCTCAAACTCTTTATTGTCAATAGTTTGGTATTTTAAAGGATTATGCTTTATACAGAAAAAAGAATAACTATTAACATCATCTTCAGATATATTAACCACTTTATACAAAGATTGATTGTAAGAATCAGAATCAACAGATTCTATACAAAAAGCAGAGCCAGATGCTATAGCACTCACCATTTCAATATTTACCCCTTGATGCAAGTAAATTTTGTTAACGTTATTTCTTATAGATTCAATCTCGAAATATTCAAAATTAGGATCTTGACCTAAAAGATCTTCTGAAGAAGTTTCAGAAGTATTGTAAACATTAGAATTTATTAAAAATTTTATAGGAGACCCTGTTAAATTAACACCTATTTTTCTGTCTACAATAATAGATTTTTCATCATAATCTACAGAAATAACTCTGCCTTGAAAAGCAACAGCAGAAGGTTTATCATCTTTTATTTGAATAACATCACTAGGCTTTAAAGTTAAACCTTGTATATCTGTAGTAAAAGTTACAGTTTGATTTTCAAAACGATTAGTGGCTAATATCCATTCACCCACTCTTTTTGCTTGCCCTTTACTTGTTACGCCAAAACCTAAAACTTCTCTTACTACTATACCATATTCTTTTATCAACTCAGAGTCTTCTACTATTTCAACAGCATCTTCAAATATATTATTTTTATCCTTATAAAGAACTTTTGCTACACTATAATTACCATCTAGACTTCCAGAAGAGTAAGTAAATAAACCATCTTTAACATTAGTATTATTGAATATATATACAGGATTTTTATCTACATCTATAGTCGAAGTAATAAAATTATTTTTATAATAAGCCATGCCCCTAAAAGTAGAAGCTAAATCATTTAATAACTTCAAACATTCGACTTCGCTATCTATGTATACATTAGCGCTAAATCTCTGCTCTAAGGCATCTGCATAACCTTTAGACTTAGGCAAACATTTACCACGTATAACTTTTAAAAAATTAGAATCACTTTCTTCCACTCTATAACCAGAAGGAAAAATACTTTCACTCAAATACTTATGCACAAAAAAAGTTTTACGACCGCTTTTAGCATTTAAATAGTAAGATAGAATTTCTCGCTTTACTACATTTTCTGAGTTTTTACAGCTTTTAGATAACCTATCAGACAATGAATCCTCCTGTGTAGGAATTTCAATAACTTTATCTGAAATACTAGAAATCAAATCAGAAGGGGAAGCCTGTAACTTTTTTTTAGGACCAAAATCATTAACTAACTTAAACTGGAAAACAGTGCCAGAACCATCGGTTACTTCATTAAATTGACCTATGTCTCCAGAAGAGCCATTTACCCCTGATATATCGCCTTCTTTTATATCCCACACTATTTTTTTTAAATTTTTCTTAAAAGTCTGGCCGTTATCATCTGACACATCAAAAAGAAAAATCAAAGAATTTTCATAATTTACATCTAAATCTCCTTCAGAAACAGGAGAATATTTTTCTTTCATTTTACTGAGAGAACTAAAACCCTTTTCAAGATAAATTATATCGTCATTAGTTTCCAACTGAGAAGTAAAAAAAGAATCTTGCTCATATTTTTGAGAAGCAAAAGTTTTAACTAAAGAATCGCATTCTTGAGCTATTTTATAAAGTTCCCATTTGTATGTATCTTTTTCATTTATAAAACCATTACCTAAACCATACCTTGAATTAGTGCAAATATCATAAAAAACCCAAGCAGGATTATCGCTCCATCTTAAAAAAGAATCAAAAACTCCGCTCCAATTGCCAGAATATTCTTTAACTTCCGCATCGTAATTATTAGGAACATTTACTTTTTTAAGCTTTAAATCGAAACTTCTAGAAGGGTCAGTATTAAAATGATCAGAAGATATAGTTGACCTTACTTTTGCTGAATAAGGGTAAGAAAATTTACCTTTTCTTGAAACAGACTCTACCACAGAAGAAACACTAAAGGATCTCTCGACATTATTAGAACCTTTATCGTCATCTGGTCTTATTTTAGGAGATATAGGAAAAATAGAAACAGTGTATTCTTTCAAGCCAAAACTATCTAATTCTAAATGAAAAGGTAAACTCATGATATAATTACCGCCTTTAGATATACCAACAACAACATTATACATGAAAATTTTGTTTGAAGAACCAGATTCTGATATTTCGATAACAAACTCTAAAACAGACCTTAGCGTGTCACCCTCCCCTTTATGGATAGCGTACAACATATCAATAGAAATATTAACAGTTAAAAAGTCACAATATTTATTTTTAATTTTATGATTAAAAGGAATAGAATTGAGTTTAGCTTTTTCATAAAAGTCAGCTATTTTCGCATAACTAGTTACTGGAGTATCAATATTTTTTCTTTGAGTATCAGGGTCAAGCCTCGAAAACCCCTCAACAACTTTATCAAAATTACTAGTGATATAAAAATCACCAGAATTTAAATATGACCACTCATTATTTTCACGTTTAATGCAATGATAAGTTCTATTAAAACGAATGTCGTTCTTAGCCTGTAAAGATACTTTGTAATATGTTTCTTCTACATTCGGCGTAAAACCCTTCCAATAATTGATTCCACCAATTTTAACAAACCTCTCTTCGTTCAGGAAAATTTCTTTAGATATTAAAGTTGAATCAGAGTTTTCATTTAAAAATATTTTTTGATTATAATTAAAAACCGTAGAAGGTAAATCAGATAAAGAACTAAATTCATTACCATAATCTATATTAAAGTCAGCGACAGCAAAATTAAATTTATTTTGATTAGAAGCAATTAAAGGAACATCGTTGTAGTAAATGCCTTTACCTAAAACTAAGTCGTCAGCGTCATTATTTGCTAAGTATTTTAAAGTGTTTCCCTCTTTATCTACCAAGCCTTCTATCGGACCTTCACATATTAAATCCAAAGTTCTTAAAAATTGAGAAGACTCTAATTTATCTGTCGGCAGTTTAGCAAGATGATTCGATCCACCTTGTTGTGAGATAGAGGCTCGTTTATCTAACCCTAAAACGAAAAAGTTGTTATTAATACTTGGCATGTTAATTTATTTTTTTACTAAAAATCAGATATTTCTCCTAAGATTGAGATGACGAGTAGGTTAAATTTTCTAGCCAGCCTGCCTGTATTTCAAATTCATCAAAAATAGTATCAAAATTTTCATCTAAAGTCTTTTTCATAAATGACTCTTCATTCTGATCATTGGCGTAGAGCCTTCCATCGTAAGTCGCAAAAATATTATTTGAAACAACAGCGCTTCCCACCCTCATTCTTCCATAACCTAAAGGAACGACAATATCCCTATTAACAACGTTCCTTACTTGACCTAAAACAGCAGAACTTGTTGATACATCTCTAGGGGATTTAGGGCTCATAGATTTTGCTAAAATCATTGATAAAGCTGAAAACGCTAAACCTATAAGAAACATAGCCAAAGTAACTCCACCGCCTTGAACAACGGGCACTATTTTCACTTCAGAATTGGTTTTTAAAATTCTACTATTCAATAAATGAGGAGGCATAATTTTACCATTAATAAAAACAATAAAATGTGTACAAAAATTTTGTAAATCAACAAAAAGATTATTGACCTCACTATTATTAGCTTCAATAGCTTGAAAAATCTCCAAAACAGAGGAGACTTGCAAGTTCCATTTTTCTCCTAGCCTTTTTGCTAGGATACCTTTAAACTCTATATTTATCATGACTTATTAAAGTAAAACTCATCATTATTTACACTATATAAAAGCACATCTAAATTAAAATAGTATTGGTTAGTTAAATCCCAACTTGAAAAATTTTTTTCTTTTATATGGTTAGGATGACTATGAAACAAAACTACTGAATCCCCCCACAAACAATCTTCAGGAGAAATTAAAAAAAAGTTTTCTTTATCTGGATGACGATTTCTTTTCTCAAAAAAAACACCATTAACAACAAAGCCACATATTTCAGCTTTTGAGCCGACAGATTTAAACTTTAAAGAATCTAACAATTCCTTCTTAAAAAACCTATTAAGATTCTGGTAATTTGTAATCATAAGTAACAGTACCCGGAAAACCTCCAAAAGGTATATTAATGTTTGAATTGTCGCTTGAAGAGTCTTTAAACCTTTTTAGGCAACCAGATAACTTTTTAGAACATTTATCTTCTATCCAAACTTTAGAATTACTTAAAGGATGAATACCTTTAGATGGCCGCTCCCCTGCGTAAACAAAAAATCTAGATGGAATTTCATTATTTTGTTTATCAAAATCTTGATCAAAATCAAAATTAATATTCTCGTCTAACTTAACAAAATCACCATTTACATATTCTTGCTTTTCGCTATAATCGCCTTTATATTGAATTTGTTTTAAATCGTAACTTTTTCTACCTGACGTATCAGCAGGATTATATAAAAACGTTTTATCATCATCATCTGCCACTGGGACTCCTAAATTACCTTCTTGAACTGTGAAATAGTCTTGTGAGAGTTTTTGGCTTTCGATAAACAAATCTTGACTAACATTCTTTAAGCCATGCTTATAAGCAAGATAAGAATTAACACCAACAATTTCTTGTTCTTCTAAAATTTTCTCAAAAACAATCAACTCATGAAGAGTACAATGACTTTCTTGACCATCTAATAAATTAATACCTAAACCACTAAAAGCAGTTGAAGTAACACCACCTTTAACATGTGTTTTATTTCCATTAAAATAAACAGAAACACTAACTTGATCACTGGCGTGATAAGGGAGAGTTATACAAAAAATGCCCACTCGTCCTGCATCGTTAAAACTCGCTTCTAAACCTTCAGACAAGACATTGTTTCCAATCGAGTAATATTTTTTAGAACCGTTTTTAAAACCTAGATACAAGTCACCAGTTAAAGAAGTCAAAATAGATTTCTGGGTAAATGCACCATAATCCTCAACAACTCTTAAGAATTTAGAAAAACAACCCACAAAAAAAATAGTTTTGTTGAGATTTTGAAAATTTTTAGTTATCTTTAAACTATCTTCTGGAAAAAACAAAGCGCCAGCAGTTGTAGCATTTGATATTGTATAATATCTGAGAGTCCACGCGGAATATATAATAGACCTACTTTGTAACTTAGTTTCGCCAGATAAAGAAATATCGCTATTAGGAATAATTATAGATGTATTCCCAGTGTTAACATCCCCAGCTGAATTAGCCCAATCTGTTAATTTTTTATAAATAAATTCCGATTGCGTAATATTCCCTCTTTGAGGATATTTATAACCACTAAGAGATATTTTCGATTCCCCGCTTTGCGTTGCCTTATTACCTACATCATGCAACCATAAACTAACGGAATCTCCTAAATTAGAACTAGGGAAAGCGCTGATAACTTGCTCAAGTGTGTTATAAAGGCTTACATTCTCTAAAGATAAAGGAGCTTTAAATCCAGCTATTTTTCCATAATTACATCCAGCACCCCTATATTGCCACTGACAAGAATCATTAAAAACTTTTCTTTTAGGACAAGTCATTCCATCTATATCCAAAACATTAGCCAACTCAAATTCAACTTTTTCTTTATTTTCGTAATTCTTTTTATGTATAATAAAAGTGTCAACCTGTATAAAATCTCTAAAAGCGCTTTGACCTAACGGATTTTTGCTAACACCACCGAAATTAACAGCATCTAAATCTTTCGCTAAAAGCTTCTTTTTAAAAAACTTGCGACCTAACAGATCATTTCTACCAACTAAAAGATTGCCAATAAAATTATTAGCATTAGATATTGAAAATGTAGGTCTATTCTGTTTGCCGTCAGAATCGTATTTTAAGTTGGATATCTCTGAGGGAATATAAAAATAAGTTACTCCTTTAAAAACTAAATCCTTGTCGAAATTTTTAGACCCGTGAAATCTAAAGTACCCTTCAAAATCATTAAGTTTGATTTCGAACAAATCAATAACCTGCTTGTTAGTTAATAAAAATAAATCAGACATTTTTTGAGTTTATGTTTAAATATGGATGAGCTAAAGGTAAATCAAAACCAATAGAAGTGTTATTGCTGCCATTTTTTTGACTCACAAGTAAATCAGATGTGCTTTTTAATAATAAAGGTTGATAATAGTCTGATAGATAATTCATAATCTCGTCACACCTAAAATCTCTTTCAGCAACTGTTCTAGAAGTACCATGCATGTAATCAAAAAGGAAAAGCTTTGTATCGTTATCTGTATCGCTATCGCTATAAGATCCATTATGTAATTGTATTAAAAATTGAACGTTTTCAAGAAACGTGCCTTTACGCCAATGACCAGAAAAAACTTTCTGACCATTAACAAAAGACTCTTCAATAACATGATTAGTATTCCCAATATTTACTGAATGATTCACCATTTTAACAAAAAATAAAGAAAAAGAACCGTATTGAGTGGTATCGCTCAGAGTAAAGTTACCGGGATTAGAAACAGCGCTAGATAAATTATGACTGTAAAATCTATTTTTTCTAGACTGCCCATCGCTAAACCAATAGTCTTCATCTATAGAGAAAGGGATTTCATGAATAAAAAACGGATCTGCAAGTGGAGTGTTTGTAGTAAATTTAGCTGGAGGATTAGCGTAACGAAAGTTTAACGAATTATCACTTGTAGCAACACCACTATTATCTGTACCACCAGTATTAAGCTCAAGCCAACTTAATCGAGCGTAATTATTCACTGCATTCAAAGTAGAGCCTGTAAAAACTGAGCATAAACCCCCGTTATTAGGCTTTTGATAAAAATTAAAAATATTATTTTTAACAGGATAAATTTGATTATTATAATACGTACTTGGTATAAAATCATCCTGATCATTTTTACTTAAACCCCATGTTGTATTAGTTATAAACTTATGTATATCACAAGCTCCATGTAAATCAAACATTTTACTAAAATCAGTTGCATCGGCTGCGGCTAAAGCAAAAACTAAAATAGTATAACTAGGATCATGGCTAACATTAAAGATAGGATTACCTTTTATAGCTTTTGATTGATTTTTTTTATTAGATTCATTTACAGCCGCAGCTAACTCGTAAAACTTCCTACCGTATGCCTCTCTAACTGTCAAAACACTAGCAGTGTTTTCTAACTTAAATTGAGAGTTATCACTAGTACGCCTAAGAGTATCAATCCATTCGTTAGTCTGCGTTCCTGCATTGGCAGTTATATTATCGGTCCTAAATCTAAACATAAGACCATCATTATCAAACGCAGACCTGTCTTTAAAACCTAAATAAATATTAGGAAAATCGTCAGGAGTAGAATTTATTGAACCAACAGAACCCGCTTGCCCAACAAAGGTAGTTTTCGTCCCACCCACAGAGGTATCGTCGTCTGTTAACACAGAAACAAAATTTACAAAATTCTCTAAATTAAGACCGTCAAAAGTTGTTTCCTGCCCATTAAAAAGATTTTCCTGACTATCATTTATTTGCTCTATTTTTCCTTTACCCCCACCCCTACCTGCATAAAATATACTCTTGTAATCTTTTAGTATGTAATAATGAAAAGATTTTGTGCCGTCATCAAAATTATCAAACCTAAAAAGATCTCCACCATCTACTCCAGCTATCGGGGTTCTATCGGAATCAAATGTAACTCCACGGCCATTAGAACCTAGAATTTTTATATTTTCAAATTCTAAATTTAATTTAAAAATATGTTCAGAACCTTCAGTAACAGTGCTGTACGTAAAAACATCTTCAGGCTTGATAAAACTAATTGCTGGCTTACCTTCTATGTCAGAACTTATAACACCCATTTCATCAGTGACAGAAGAAAATTTGACAGTTATGCTCGAATACCTTCTAAAATCGTAAGAATTATTGTTAGATTCATAAATGAATTTAAGCAAATCAAAGTTTTTTAAATTATTTACTTTTATATGTAAAACTAATTCAGAAGCAACAAATTTTAAATCACTACCCGGAGTAGGAAAAGATCCATCAAGAACATTATTAGGAACCTTATCGAAAGAATTATTTATACCATAACAAAAAGAAGGGCCACCATTCCCACCCTTATTAACAGGAACTATTTTAGCATACAAAGGGTTCTGATTCCCCAATAGATTATCTGTTGTTAAAATTGTTTTAGAAAAATCAAAACCAGATAAACCTTTGTAATTACCGTACAAAGGATCAGATGAATTAGAATTTGTATTAACAGGTATTTGATGAGGAGAACCAAATACATTATTAGAAAAATTAGCATCAGAGCTTAAAAATAAATCAAAACCAGTAATGTAAGAATTAGGGCTATCGCAGCTCCAATTAAAATCCAGAGCGTAAAAAGAATTTGTTACTATTTTTTGAGCCACAAAACTTTGAACCTTTTGAGGAACATCAAACGCTACAACTCTTTTACCAGTAACAAAAATTTCTATATCTGAATCTACGTCTCCAACTTCAGAAGAAGACTCTATCACAAGAGAAGCTGTTTCATCACCAAGGCTAGGTGTTGCAGTAGACTTGAAATTAGCAAAAGGCTTATGAAGCACATAAAAATACCCCGCACCACCCGCACTTAAAGATATTTCTGCATCGTAAAGATTACCATCAGGCTCTTGCTCAGAAGAAACAAAAAGAGTATTCTCAAAAAAGTTAACATCGTTATCAGAAAGGCCTTGTAATGTAGTAGAAGATATACTAGCTTTATAATCAACATTGTGAATACTGCTATTTACCACTTTAATACCAGTATATAAACCAAAACCTGTAGGTACTGTATCTAATGTTAATTCCTTGTAGTAATCTGTACTCATGACGTAAAACTTATTTTAGTATTAAAAACTGTTGGCCCGTAAAAATCTTCAACATCGTTAAGATGCACAAACTTAGCACTTATATCATTGTTATTAAAAAAGTTATATGTATGCTGCCACTCAGGACAATAAAATAACATTTCTTTATTATAAGGTTGCGGCAAAGTATATCTAAAAAATTTAAAACCAGCTCTATCATCAAAAAACTTTAACATAGCTAAAGCTTCTTTATTTGACCTATTAGAAAAAGCTAAATCCAACTCTAATTTATTATAATTTATACCATCTTTTTTATATTGATTAGTTGAATTTTCGATATCAGAAGAAGAAACTCTTAGATTCGAAGATATACTATAATCGATATCAACCTTAAAATAAAATTCTTTCGTAAATGAAGAATTATCACCTAAAGGAGCATTAGCTTCAGGCAGACTTGAACTTGTTCGTTCTCCAGTATAAAAATAATAGCCGCGCTTACTATAAGAAATATTATCTACATAAACTACGTCATTATATTCAAAGGTATTTAAATCATCAGTATAAGTTCTTATATTTTGCTCATCTAGTTTAATAAGCATACCCTTATAATCCAAACTGCTATCATACAAAGACTCTGCTTTTATAGATATATTGTTTATGTCATTATAAGGGGTTTCATGGCTAATATCTAAAAAATAAACTTCAGCATCTTGTTTGTAAGGCTGGAAAAGATTTATATCTACGCCTTCATAAGATTCGTATACACTTTTATTCGGAGCTTCTGGAGAGTTTTCAAAAAAAGTAATTAAAGCTTTAGCTTCTTTATCGCTCAACCCTTCATATTTTAAATCGAAAGAAACATTTAAACTGTTAACATTTCTAGATAATGCAGATTTATAACCATCACCAAAATCTACAGTATTCAGCTTCGAAGAAAAACTTGCGCTACTACCATAAGTTAAATTAAATAAATCATCTATATCTTTTGTCCAATAAGCAGAACCAGTATAAGTAACAGGAGCCCTAACTTCCCCAGCAGGAACTTCCTGTTTAGCAAAATATAACCCTTCATTATCGAAATAGGACTCGAACAAATATTTCTCATAATTTTCTATTTCTGAATTAGTTAAAACCCCAGAAAATGCAAACATATCATAATATTTTATACCATTAGGGTTTTCATTTCTTCCTATTTGCATGAAACCGGACACCCAGCCAGAATAAAAATTAGGATATCTACCTAAGTAAACTCCATTTTGCCTAACTTCAAGCGTTGGGCCAGAAGATTCTATTGCAGGGCCAGTGGCGGTTTGAACTATAGTAACTATATTAGGTGTTCCATATATAGGCGAAACAGCTGAAAACTCCCTATCATCAATTATAATTTTTGAAGAACCTAAAGAATCTTCACCTTTTATACGGAATAATCCAGAAGGACCATTTGGAAATTCTGTTTCAAACGCTCCACTAGATTTATCAACATATAGAAGAGTTTGTTCGCTAAAATTAGATTTTGAAGAAGCTTCAAAACACATAAAAATAGTTCTATCTATGCAATCAAAACCTTCTCCAGATAAAAACTCATTATCCTTTAAAGGTAAATAATTTTCATTAAAATCTACAAAAGGTCTTACGTTTTCTTCAGCTGAATTTTGTATAAAAAATTTGTAGTCATCTCCATCGAAATTAACATCAGAAAGATTGCCCCATCCTGTAACCAAATTAGAAGAATCTAAATTAAAATTACCTAAAGACTCAGAATTAAACCAAAAATTCAAACCGGACTGACCACCTAATCCTGTATAATTAGGGTAAACAGAAAAATTAGTATTTAACTGATAATCTACAACATCATATTTCCCATAAGACTGAGAACTGTCATATTCATAAATATTTTTGATATTTAAACCTGAAATTAAGTAACTCATTAAATTAAAACTTTCTGCTCAGTAACAAACTGATTTATGCTAGCTTCTGTAAGCAAGTAGCTGTTTTCTGATATACTGTAATTCTGATTGTCTAAAACACCACTAACAGTAAAAATATCTAATAACGTTCCATAAAAATCTTTAATATATACATTAGCTAAAGCTTGTTTTCCTTCTATTGTTATAAGATTGCCTAACTGATTTGAGCTTAAACTAGCCTCACAAGATTTATTAAGCTTTGCGACACGAAATGGCACCAGCTCGTCAACCTTGTAAAATGCAGGCCTATCACAACTTGAACTATATGAAAAAGAAACAATGCTACCTTGAGGACCACTAGGTCCACTAGGTCCAGTTGGCCCACTTGGCCCACTGTAATCTGAATTGAATATATTTCGTGAACTTAAATGACTTTTATAAGAATGAGCTATATAATTAGGCACTTGCTTTTGTCTTACTTGATTTATACCTTGTTCTTTAAAATTTTCAACTTTAACATCACCATACCAATCAAACTCCGCTGAAATTAATATAGGTTGAAAAGGCTCTACACTAAAAGAAATACTTTTAGGATAAACCCCTGTTATTTCTACATCGGCAAATTTAGCTTTAATAGGATCACTATGAGTACCTGTTATATTTAAATAAGAAGGTAAAGAACTCGTTAAATAAAAATCACAACTTAAACTGCCTACTACAGCAGATGAAGGCGCATAATTTAATAAAGAGCCATCACTCAAAACGACAGGATCAACTGAAGCTTGAGCGCTTAAATTAACTCTTGTGGCATAAAAATCTTCATCTTGCAACTGAAAATCTACACCTCTATAATTTAAAAATTTTGACATTTAATCTACGGTAAAAGAAACTGTTGACATTATTGTGCTGTTGATATCCGTTGCTGAACCATTTACTTGGCAAATTCTATATTGAACCAATTGACCTTCTGTAAAAGATGCGTTACCAGAAAAACTTTCAAAATTATATACAGTTCCAGCACTACTAACTCCTTGTAATGCAAATTGAGCAACAACGTTATTTGAAGGTAGCGAAGTCGGCGCAGAAGAAGCTACAGAAGTAAAAGAAGTAAGCTGTTCGTTTGCACCGCCAGAAGAAGGGTCAGCGACTGAAATCTCAAACCTCGCACCATTAGTAAAATGAGCTAAAGAAACATCTGCTGTTATAATTTTTATTTTTTTAATTTCTCCAGCAAAAGGAGCTACAGCGAAAGGATTTTCTGTACTGCTACTCACATTAGCACTAGTAGCAGAGCTTTCACTAAAAGGGTTTATATATATATCGCTAGAAATACATCGAGAATGATAATTTTCCACAAATTTACCCTTTGAATAAGAGTTGCTTGTGGTATAAGACCCTTTGATATTAAAATTTCCGTCACGGTCTAATTCAGCTTTTATAGACGAATCTGAACTAGTGTCTCCATCTACTCTAAAAACAAAAACATCATCATATGTTGTGCCAACACCATCATCATATAAACCTATGCCCCATTTAGATTGATCGGCTGTAAAAGAAGGCCCAGTTCCAACTGATCTACCAAATGTATATACTGCGTGTCGAGGACCTGTATAAGAAATCTCATCAGCATTAAAATTATTTACTTGAAAAACTTCAGAAGTGCTTGAGCTTTTACTTTCGAATTTCGAAACTCTATCTTCAATACTGCTATAAACATGAAGTTTATTGCTAGGAGCTGTTATACCTAACCCTAATTTTTTAGAAGAAATATCGTAAACCATATTTGAAGAAGAAGAGTTCCCAACACTCCCCATATTCAAAGAATTATTGACCAAACTAATCCAAAGCGTATTAGAAGAGTTTTCAACTCTAATTCTACTTCTAGTGGTAGAAGAATTTTCTAAGTTAAGAATAGTATTTGTGCCTACGACTTCTAAAGGAGCCGAAGGAGATGTACTATTAATACCTACTTTAGAAGAAGAAGCATTGTTAGAAACATATAAAGAGTTATCACCTAAAATAACATCATCAGAATTACTTCTATTTAAACATAAAATATCGCCAGCTATTGAAGTTTTTATTTCTGCACTGCCCGGATCAAAAACCATACCAGAAACTCCACTTTGAAATTTAACGTCTCCACCTGAAACGTAAAACTTATTCGTTAAATCATCTCCACCATCAAAAACTCCCACATTACCGTCTTTATCTATATTCAGTGCTCCGGTGTAAGTAGAACCATTTTCTGAAACCTGTATGTAATAATCTGTATCTGAAGCTTTTTTTATTAATTGCCAATAAATACCAGAATCAGCAATCGTAGTTTTTACAGACCTAGCAGAAGATGAAGCTGTCATTCTAAACTCTGGATGAGCAACGGCTCCATAATCGCCCACATCTAAAACGAAATCTGGATTAGTGTTGTTAATTCCCACAAAGCCATTATCACCTACGGTAATGCCACTAGGAACAGTATTACCTATAAAAGATATACCGCTAGTACCTTGCGCTGTTAAACCAGTAAAAGATTGCTCTAAAGCAGTTAAGCTTAATTGAAATGTATCCGCACTTGTGGAAACAGCAAAAACATGACCAGTAGTCATGTTCGAACCAGCTATAGGTGTTAAATCTGTAAATTTTGCCATTTTAGTTTAAATATGTTTTATATGATAAGTTTACACTCATTACTTCATCTGAAGTAGAACTAACTTGCTCTGATACTATAATAGCATCAGAAGCCGTAAAATTAAATATAGAAGCTGAATCCCCTTTATCGTAAGATTTGAAATCGCCACCAGCTCCACCAGAACTACCAGCATCAACTAAAGGTTCACCATCTGCCGAATCTAAAGTTATATCAGATAAAACAGCTCCATTTATGCTAATAGAAAAATTTGTTGAACCATTAGAAGTTAAATCACTAAAAGCACGTTTTGTTTCGTAATCATCTATTTCCATACCAAAACTCGCTGTAACTTCTATAGGTACTACATTATGAACCTCAAAAGGTAATTCATCTCCAGAAGAAGATATTCCATAAATAACTTGCTTGCCTAAACTATAATCAATACTAAAATTATTTATTCTATTAGTAGTTGACCCTCTAGTAGTTAGTAAAATATCTTTAACTTGAGGAACAAACACAGCGCCAGCATAATTATTGCCAGAAGGATTAAAATTAGGGCCTATATCGCCGTACACATCAAAAGAGCTTTGTATCTGAGGAATCTCACCAACAGAACAAGAAATGCCTAAAGAACTCAAATAGCCTTTCTGAAAAGCAAAATATTTATTATTATAAAACAAACCAGCATCGAAACGTTCAGCAATAAATTTATTAGTTCCTGTAAAGTTTAATATTGGATCTGTATTAGTTAAATAACGAGTAACAGACATATTAGCAGAAGGAGGAGCAGACATGACTTGCTTTAAAAACCCTTTACCTAAAGAATTAAGCGGCGAATAATCTACATTATAAGAACCATCTACAGAAATAACTCCAGATAAAGCAGCGCCATCAAAGTAAAAAGTGTTTTCGTAATTTGTTATTGCGTTTTTCATTAGCTTTTATACAATGCCCCACCGTATCTTTTTTCATTGCTTATGTTTTTCATAACAATGCCGCTTATTTCTTTTGCCATTTGTTTAGATATGACAATATCTTGCTGCTCATGACTAGAAGTATTACTTCCGTAAACAGCATTACCAGAACGATCAACACTAACAGATATATTAGTAGAATTATTATTAGTGCTAGTATTTGTAGTATTAGAATTTGAAGCGCCTGAACCCTGAGCAGATCCAGAGTTAATAGCATTCATTGTTCCCAATCCATACTTTCTAACAGCTTTATTATTCATCACGTATTCACCACCTGTTAACATAGCTGGAATTGTGTCACTTAATCTTGATCCATGAGGAACAAATCCTCCAGAATTATAACGAGGACTCATCATAAACTTGGGCACCGCAGCATTCGGCGCAAAAGATCTAGGACCACCACTAAACATCGCATCGAAAGAAGTAGGGCTAGATACAGTAGTACCCGTAGGCGCTCCTCCCCCCATACCACTCATACCTGCGCTCATAAACATAGAACCAACTGCGCCTACAACGCTAGAAACTAACTGAGCTCTTTTTTGTTTCTTTTCGAAGCGTTTTTGTATTCTTCTTTGAAGAGCTTTTTTAGCATCTTCTCGCATACCTTGAAAGTAAGGGCTATTCTCATAAGCGTAAGCTGTAAACATATCAGAATTTATACCCCCACTATTTCTATTGTTTAATAATAAATCGCCATCAAATTCTCCATCACTACCTAAACTAGGAGACATAGAAAAACCGCCCCCTCTGTTAAAGCGAGGAGCCATAGAATAATTTAAACTATCTAAAGATTTTGGACCACCCATCATCCTAACAGCATTTCTATTTAAAACATATTCGCCATCTTCCAGCATAGCTAAATTGCGATCACCTGTTCTGCCACCTGAAATATACATTCCATTTTGAGCTTTAATGATGCCACCCTTTTGGCTCCCGCCTAAGAAACCTAGCCCACCACTCAACGCACTTCCTACAGCTTTTTGAGCTAAAGCTCTAAATACTTCTTGCTGAAGCATTCTACCAAAATCGATTGCCATATCAGTAAAAGCATCACCTAAACTTTTACTTCCTTCAGCTACTTGACTTAAAGCGTTTGCCATCCCATCAGCAAATCTAGAAGGAGCAGTGTTTGCTAAATTATTAAGTATAGCATCAGATTCAGAACGCATAGCACCGACACCAGCTTTAAAATTGCCAGCTAAATCTACACCCTCTCTAGAAAGATCATTATTTCTTTTTCTTATTATGTCGGCAATTTTTCTTTCTATAGCTAAAACATCTTTTTTGTTATTAAAACTTTCCTCCAATAAGTCTATTTCACTTTTCTGAAATCCATCTTTTTCAGCAGCGATTCTTAACTGTTCGAAATCAATGTTTTTAGACTCTTTTTGTTTATCTAAAGCTTCTTTTAACGCTGAAGACCCTCCATCAGAAGAAAACGATTGCCTTGCATTTATTCTTTGCGACTCAAAGTATTTGCTAGCAGCTCCTTGACCATAACGTGCCGTTATAGCTTGATTATCCATGGGAACCCCTAATGATTTTTGCATGCTAACACCTCGTTTTATATTTTTTACATCTTCATCTTCATTGAGACGTTTGGCAAGCAAACCCATGATAGACTCGTTTAAGTTGTTTAAAGCGTTAGTGTTTTCTATTTCTGCTTGTAATCTTATCGTTGATTGTTTTAACTCAAGAAGCATCTGCGCGTCTTCTGCAGCTCTTCTTTTTTCAACAATTTCTTGCTCTGCTTTAATTCTGTTTTCTGTTATATCTTTTAAACCTAAACCGAAATTAGCTCTTGGGTCATTTAAAGCATTTTCCGCTAAAGCTATTTGTCCGCTTCTTCTAGCTTGGTCAACATTACCGGCAAAACCTAACCTAGCAGAGGAAATTTCAGCGGCCCTAGTTCTTATTAAATTTTCAGACTGTATTTTTGCTTGTTCTGTAGCTAAAAGCTTCTCGGCTTGAACTTTTATTCTTGTTAATTCTTGAGATGTTTCAATTTCTTCTTTAGCACCAGCAGCTTTTAAATCAAAAAGCTCTAAAGCTAATTCTTTTTCTTTCAATTTGGATTTAAGCTCATCTGCTGCCGCTTGATTGGTAGTTAAAGATATTTTATTTTTTAACTCTTCTAACTTAGCTATTTTATTAGCGGCATTATCTTTGATTCCATCTAAAGATTCAGGTTTTGCGAAAGAAGATTCAAGTTGAGATGCAACACTGTCTTTAATAGTTTTTATCTCATTATCAATTTTTTTTATTCTTTGTTCGTCAGTGAATGCATTAATATCAAAATTAGGATTTCCATCAACTGCACTTCCCTTAACCCCAAAAATGCCTGTTGTAGGTAAATCACCAAATTCTTGATTAAAAGCCAGTAAAGCTTCTGCTCTTGATTTTTTTAAAGAGGCGTCTAAATCTACATCATAATTGCCTTTTTTTAATTCTGGCAGTATGTTATTTTCAAAAATCTTACCAACCGCTGCAGATTTAAATAAATTCTTCTCGAAAACTTCAGTTAATGATTTTGCGTTAGTTTCTAAAGCTTTTCTTCTTTCTGTCGTTTGATTTTGTTCAAAATTCGAATAATCTTGAGTTAATTTAAGTAAAGCTGTATCAGCTTTTTGACTAGCAGCCGATTGCGCAAACCGATATTTGTCAAAATCAGGTAAATTACCTTGAATAAAAGAAGATAACTTATCATTCAAAGTTTCTGTAAAATTTAAAACTGAAGCCTCTATTTTTTGACTAGAAGATTGTCTTTCCACCAATTTTAAAGTATCGCTGCTTAAAGATGCAAAATCATCATTTATATCCCTAAATATTTTATTAAAAGTACGAGAAGAAACAGCTTTAAACTTACTTATCCTATCAGTTAAATCAAAAGTCGATTTATCTTCAGCTAAATCCTCAATAACACCTAAACCTTTATCACTAAATAAAAATTTTGATAAAAAATCGAATGATTGTTTAAAAGAATCTGTACCTTTTTTTAATCCAGAATCAAGAAGAGCATCTTCTATGTCTTTTTCGAAATCTTCAACAAAACCTTCTAAACCCGTATAAAGATCACTGTCTGCATCAGCATCTATAATACCCATTCGCTTATATCTTTGCATCGTCAAATCACCGATACCTTTTCTTTCTAACCCGGCTCTAGTTTCTTCAGAAGGGTCAAGACCTGCTTCTTCAGTCGCCTCGGTAATTTTGTTAGATAACTCGCCAAACCTTCTTGAACCTTGATAAGCAGCCTCATTTAATTTTTGCAGATCTATACCAGATTGAATTAATAATTGGCCAATCTTATTAGGATCGCCTTGATTTAATTGAGTTCTAATGCTGTTGTCACCTTTAAAAAAGCCACCTTTATCTGTAATTAGGGTACCTAACTCAGCAGCAGCCGCACTTCGAGCATATTGATCAGTAAATTGATTTAACTTTTCTGTCATCGCGCCAACATTAGTTCCAGCATCAGAAAAAGCGTCTTGCAATTTAACATCAGATATACTGTCAAAACTTTCTCTTACTCTCTTAGAAGCATTTTCTATTTCTTTATCTGAAGCTCCAGCTTGAATTAAATCATTAAGTTTTTTCTGAGCTTGCACAAAAGAAGATCCAGCTGATATGTTTTTTTGATTTTCTTCTACTAATTTTTGATTAACTGCCGCTAATTCTTCTGCACTTAATTCTGCTGCATTAAAGGCGGAAACTACACCGAAACCCGCCCCAGCGATTCCACCTAAAAGTCCACCAAAAGGAATACCAAAAGAATCACCTATAGCAGCACCAGTGCTTATCGAGGTTAAACCAGTGCTTAAGAAATCTTTACTCCCTCTTTCGAAACCAGACAAATCCGCTCTTTCTCTATTTCCAAATGCAGCTTGCTCAATTAAACCTGCTGCCATTGGCCCAGCAAAAGCTAAAGCAGCTGTCCTCCCACCTCTACTATTTTGTTTAGCTTGCTTAGCGGCCTGTTTTTCAGCTCTAACTCTTAATTCTTTTGCTCTTTTTAAGTTTTTTGAGGTTTGTTGGCCTACTTTTTCTACGCCAGTACCTTTAGTAATTTCTCTTTTTAGTTTATTTGTTTCTTTAGTTAATTTTTTTTACTCATCAGAAGA